>Ga0123355_10010232_pt1 | contig 14345 bp, 13 predicted proteins | sample TergutEmb28metaG_3_FD_89872 | JGI IMG/M metagenome (GOLD analysis project Ga0123355, IMG submission 89872) | Embiratermes neotenicus P1 segment gut microbial communities from Petit-Saut dam, French Guiana - Emb289 P1 | ecosystem: Host-associated > Arthropoda: Insects > Digestive system > Gut ...
GTGCCGCCAACTACCGAGAGATATGGTTACATCTTTGCAGGCTGGAATCCTGCCGGCGAATATAATGATGTTACAGGCGATATGACTATCACAGCTCAATGGGAGTTGATAGTAGTTCCCGGACCATGGACGGTAACCTTTAACCTTAACGGCGGTGAATTAGTAGATGGTGAACTTACACAGACTGTAGCGCATAATGACAATGCAGTACCGCCAGTTGTAGAGCGATATGGTTATACCTTCCTTGGTTGGAGTCCTGCCGGCGACTATAATAATGTTACAGGCGATATGACTATCACAGCCCAATGGAAGCCGGATATTGGTCCGCAGCCATATATTTGGACAGTGACCTTTGATCTTAACGGTGGCGTATTAGTAAGTGGTGAGCTAGAGCAAGAAGTGCCGCATGAAGGCAGTGCGACACCACCAACTGTTGAGCGATATGGTTATATCTTTGCAGGCTGGAATCCTGTCGGTAGATATAATAATGTTACAGGCGATATGACTATCACAGCTCAATGGGAGTCGATAGTAGTTCCCGGACCATGGACGGTAACCTTTAACCTTAACGGCGGTGAATTAGTAGATGGTGAACTTACACAGACAGTAGCACACAATGCCAATGCAGCACCACCAACTGTTGAGCGATATGGTTACACCTTTGTAAACTGGAATCCTGCCGGTGGCTATAATAATGTCGTGGGTGATATTACCATTACAGCTACATGGGAAAGAGATGAAGTAACAATCCCAACTTTATCGTCTCCGACTGACCTTGCGATCTTGCTTGGGCATGCACTTTCTTGGAATGCAGTTACAGATGCAGTTGGATATAGGGTATATGTAAATGGGATAGCTCAAACAACTACGATTATGACAACGAGTTTTGATTTAAGGACCTTAAGACTTAGCACAGGAACTCACCAAATTCAGGTTAGGGCATTAGGTGATGGGATAGCTACGCTTGACTCGTCTTTGAGTGGAATTGTGAATTTTGTTATACAACCGCCCGCCACTCAGTGGGGAGGCAATGGTAACGGCGAAGCCAATGTTTATTTGCCCACATTAACGCCACCTCTGGCACCGGCACCACCACATGCCCCAACGCCGCCTGCGATTATGCCGGAAATGCCATCATTTGAAGATATAGGCTATAACGATTGGTTTTTCGGATATATATTCTCGGCAATAACTGCCGGTCTTTTCCGAGGAGTAAGTGATACTCATTTTGCGCCTAATTACGACATGACTAGAGCTATGTTCGTGCAGGTTTTGGTCAACTATGTACAGGCCGATTTAACAGATTTTTACAACATTGAGCCGACATTTTATGATGTTCAGCAAGGTGCATGGTATTTTGCAGCAGTAGAGTGGGCTGCAAGTCAGGGGCTTGTGCTGGGTGTAGGTCAAGGTAACTTTGCTCCTAATGCACCGGCAACCAGAGAACAAATAGCTACTATGGTCCACCGGTTCTTGGAATTTGTGGAAGTTGAACTTCCAAGAGTGCAAACGGTTGCCTTTGTAGATCAAAGCGACATATCTTATTGGGCTGTAGATGCAGTAGAGGCAGCACAAGCAAAAGGTTTAATTGGAGGATTCCCCGGAGGCATGTTTGCCCCTCAAGAAATTGCTTCAAGGGTGGAGGTTGCTGCTATATTTGTCAGACTATTGAGGGCGATTTAAGCTTGGGACTGTAACGCTTCATTTTGAAGTCCCGTATGTCTAGTGGACAAATAGAAAAATAAAAAATTGCATACACAAAATCGGCTTCTAAAAAATAGTTGCCGATTTTGTGTGTAAGCGGTTAAAATCATATTTCTTAATTTCTAAAGGTTACTGTTAACAGTAGCCGCTAAAGCGCTGTTTGAATTGGAAATTCAGACATAACCCTTGCAATCCTATATATCATATAGTATAGTAGGGATTAGATGGGATAGACTAGACGTCTGTGTGGAGGAAAAACGATTGAAAATATCTACTAAAGGCAGATATGCGCTCAGAATGATGATTGATATTGCAGAAAACTGCAATGACAGAGAGCGTGTTCCGCTGAAAGAAATCTCTGAGCGACAAATGATTTCCGTGAAATACCTTGAACAGATAGTGCCTAATCTTACTCGTGCAGGACTTCTGCGCAGTGAGCGAGGATCAGGCGGGGGCTATAGTCTTGCAAGATCGCCCGATCAGTACACGGTAGGAGAGATTCTAAGGGTGATAGAGGGCAAGCTCGCTCCTGTTGCGTGCTTGGAAGATGAGATCAACTTGTGTGAGCGCAAAGACTTTTGCAAGACGGTTTCGTTCTGGGAAGGGCTTTATTCACTGATTGATGAATATGTAGATTCAGCGACATTGCAAGATTTTGTAGGCAAATAAAACAGTATTGACAAACAAGTAAGCAAAAGATATAACTTGTTTTGGAAAATTGAAACCACAAGAAAGAGTGATTTTATGGAAAAAGTGATTTACTTAGATAATGCGGCGACGACAAAAGTATCTAAAGCGGCACTTGATGCCATGATGCCATTTTTAAATGAAAGATATGGCAACCCATCGTCTGTCTACTCAGTCGGCAGAGATGCGAAGAAAGCGCTTGATGAAGCAAGGGGCAAGATTGCGACTGCAATAGGCGCACTGCCTGAGGAAATATTTTTTACAGGTTGCGGAACAGAATCCAATAACTGGGCACTAAAGTCCGCTGCGCAGCTGCGCAAAGATAAAGGCAAGCATATCATAACATCGACCATTGAGCACCCGGCTGTTCTTAACACCCTTAAGTATCTTGAAGGGCAAGGCTATGAGGTGACATATCTCGGTGTGGATAAGTTCGGGCAGATCTCGCTGAGCGAACTTACCGAGGCAATAAAAGAAGATACAATAATCATATCAATAATGACAGCCAATAATGAAATCGGCACGATACTTCCTGTGGCAGAAATCGGAAAAATTGCTTTAGAGCGAGGGATTTTATTTCACACAGATGCAGTTCAAGCGGCGGGGAGCATACCGCTTGATGTAACGGAGATGAATGTCGATCTGCTGACGATGTCCGGGCATAAACTCGGAGCATTAAAGGGTGTGGGTGTGCTTTATGTAAAAAAAGGCTTGAAACTACCTTCATTTATTCATGGCGGTGGGCAAGAGTCCGGCAGGCGTTCGGGTACGGAAAATGTTGCCGGAATAGCAGGTTTAGCCGCTTCACTGGAGTATAGGGTATCGCAGCTTCCGCTTGATGGACTTAAGAAAAAGCGAGACCGACTGATAGAAGGCGTTTTGAAGATAGAAAAGAGCGCCCTCACAGGCGATCCTGTAAACAGACTTCCGGGGATTGCATCTTTTGTGTTTGAAGCGATAGAAGGAGAGTCGATGCTACTTATGCTGGATGTATTTGGGATCTGTGCCTCGTCAGGCTCAGCTTGCTCGTCCGGCTCACTTGATCCGTCACATGTGCTCTTGGCAATAGGTCTGCCACATGAGATTGCACATGGCTCGCTGAGACTCTCGCTCAGTGAAGATACCACGGACGAAGATATTGATTTTGTAATAGAAAAACTGACCGATGTTGTGGCGAAACTTCGAAAAATGTCGCCTGTTTGGCACGGTAAATAAAGGAGATTAAATTATGTATTCAGAAAAGGTAATGGAGCATTTTGCTAACCCACGTAATGTAGGTGAGATCGATGGGTTTAATGCAGTTGGTGAAGTTGGTAATGCAAAATGCGGGGATATTATGAAGATCTTCATGAAGATTGAAAATGATGTGATTACAGATGTAAGCTTTAAGACATTTGGCTGTGGTGCTGCGGTTGCCACGTCTTCGATGGCGACAGAACTTGTAAAAGGCAAGACCATTAAAGAAGCACTTAATATCACCAACAAAGCCGTCACTGAAGCTCTGGATGGTCTGCCGGGTGAAAAGCTGCATTGCAGCGTGTTAGCAGAACAGGCGATACGTGCGGCGATAACTGATTATTATAAGCAAAATGCAATGGATCCATTGCCGATAGTGGGTTGCGACCTCAACTGTACTGATTGCGCACACTAGGGCTTCGCATTTTAAATGACGGGATATAATAGCTAAGGAGTGGGACTATGACTATAAAAGAGATTCAGGATAAGATACTTCAGCTTAAAAAAGAAAAAGATATCTATATATTGGCACACAGCTATCAAGCCAGGGAAATCATAGAGATAGCGGATTTTGCAGGCGACTCATATCAGCTCAGCGTAGCAGCAAGTAAGGTGAGCAACAAGACTGTCATCATGTGCGGAGTCCGCTTTATGGCTGAGACGGTTAAGATTCTCTCGCCCAACAAGACAGTGCTACTGTCAAATCCGCAAGCCGGATGCCCAATGGCAGAGCAAATGGATAAGGCACTTATAAGCTCAGTCAAGAAGCAATACCCCGACTATACCGTAGTTGCATATATCAACACGACCGCAGAGCTTAAGACCATCTGTGATGTCTGTGTTACATCATCATCAGCAGTGAAGATAGTAAAGAATATACCGAACAACAATATATTATTTCTACCTGACTGCAATCTGGGTGCATGGGTCGCAGATCAAGTGCCTGAGAAGAATATAAAGCTTCTGCAAGGTGGATGCCCGATTCATGCAGCGGTAAATACGCAAGATGTAGAGAAAGCTAAGAAACTTAATCCAGAGGCATTAGTTCTGGTTCATCCTGAATGTGTACCTGATGTTGTAAAGATGGCGGATTTTGTTGGCTCGACGTCAGGGATTATGGAATATGCAGTAAATTCACCTGCAAGGGAATTTATCATAGGAACTGAAATCAGCATTGCCGAGCATCTCCAATATAGATGCCCGGATAAGATGTTTTATGGGCTGTCACACAAGCTTTTGTGTCCGAATATGAGAATCAATACGCTTGTTGATGTATTTAACTGTGTTATCGGAACTTCCGGCGAGGAAATCAATTTAGATGATGAAACAATTAGTAAGGCCCATGTTTGTATAGAAAAAATGATAGAGCTGAGCGTGTAATCTCGTAAGAGTCCCATATATTATGTGAAAGAAGGTAATTAAAAGATGGAAAACAAGAACTACAAATTTGAAACAATGCAGCTACATGTCGGTCAGGAATCACCCGACCCTACGACAGACTCAAGAGCTGTGCCGATTTATGCGACGACATCATATGTGTTTAAAGACTTTGACCAAGCGGCGGGAAGATTCTCGCTTTCCGAAACAGGCAATATATATACAAGGCTGATGAATCCAACATCAGATGTGTTTGAAAAGCGTATTGCGGCACTGGAAGGTGGTGTGGCGGCACTTGCAACCTCATCAGGTGCGGCAGCGGTTGCATATGCTATCCAAAACATAGCAACAGCAGGGCACAATATAGTCTCAGACAAGCGTATATATGGCGGTACGTATAGCCTATTTGCTAACACACTTCCTGACTTCGGCGTTACTACGAAGTTTGTCGATGGCAGTGATTATAAGAATTTTGACGAAGCAGTAGACGAAAATACCAGAGCTATATTCATTGAAACATTCGGAAACCCTAATTGCACTATGGTTGATGTGGGTGCAATTGCGGAAATAGCTCATAAACACGGTATTCCGCTTATTGTTGACAATACATTTGCGACACCATATCTATTTCGCCCGATCGAGCATGGTGCAGATATAGTTATCCATTCCGCAACTAAATTCATCGGTGGTCACGGTACGGTTATCGGCGGTGTGATAGTAGACGGTGGGAAGTTCGACTGGGCAGCAAACGATAAATTCCCCGGGCTTTCTAAGCCTAATCCGAGCTATCATGGTGTCGTACTGACTGATGTTGTAGGTCCTCTTGCGTATATTATTAAAATCCGGGTAACACTCATGAGAGACACCGGGGCGACCATAAGCCCATTCCATTCATTCTTGTATTTGCAAGGCTTGGAAACTCTTTCACTTCGAGTGGAGCGCCATGTCGAAAATGCACTAAAAGTGGTTGATTATCTGAGCAAACATCCTAATGTCGAAATAGTCAATCATCCTGATCAAAATAGTCATCCTGATCATGAGCTTTATAAAAGATATTTCCCCAATGGAGCGGGTTCTATATTTACATTTGAGATTAAAGGCGGGGCAGAGAAAGCAAAAGAGTTTATCAACAAGTTAGAGCTATTTTCATTGCTTGCAAATGTAGCCGACTCGAAATCTCTTGTAATACATCCTGCCAGCACGACTCATTCTCAGCTTCATGGGGAAGAACTTCTGGCACAGGGAATAAAGCCGAACACGGTTCGTCTATCTATCGGAACAGAGCATATTGACGATATAATCGCTGATATAGAGCAGGCGCTCAGGTAGTGCGACGTGGAAAGTACGAATAATTTTATAGCTGATGCGACATCTAAGCTACTTGAGGGGCATAGTGTATTTATCAAGCAAGAGAAATTAAATGCGTATCCCAACAAAGAAAATATAGTTGAGATATTAAGCAAAATAGAGATGGCAATATTTCCCGGATTCTTTGACAAAACTGCCGGGACGATGGCGAAGGATATTTGGCTTTCGCATTTGCTTGAGGATATTCGAGTTAAGCTTACAACAGAAATCAAGATTGCCGTTATCAGACAAGAAGGCAATGTCGATGCGGAGCTTATAGCATGTAGAGTGACGGCAAATCTCATAGAGAGGCTGCCGAATATTCAGGAGCTTCTTCAGAAAGATGCCCAGGCGGGCTTTGAGGGAGATCCTGCGGCACAAAGCATGGACGAGATTGTTCTGACTTATCCCGGATTCTATACGGTGTTTGTGCATAGGATAGCTAACTTTCTGTTTAATGAAAATGTACCGATTATTCCCAGAATGATGAGTGAACATGCCCATAGTTTGACAGGGATAGACATTCACCCGGGTGCGAAGATAGGGGAGTATTTCTTCATTGATCATGGTACAGGGGTTGTCATAGGAGAAACTACGGTCATTGGAGACCATGTGAAGCTCTACCAAGGTGTGACACTTGGGGCGTTATCGACCAGAAGTGGGCAGAAACTTGCAGGAGCTAAGCGGCATCCAACGATTGGTGATAATGTCACGATTTATGCAGGTGCGACAATTCTTGGTGGCGAAACTGTTATTGAGTCAGATGTCACGGTTGGAGGCAATCTGTTTATCACAAAATCGGTCTATAAATGATATTAAATTAGTGTCAACAAGATTTAAGCTGAGAGGGGATTGACCCTTCTCAGCTTAATGCATTAAAAATTAAATAGCTCTGTCGAGAGGTATCTCTCGCCTGTGTCCGGTAGAAGCACTACGATGGTCTTGCCTTTGTTTTCCGGGCGCTTGGCAAGTTTGGTTGCTGCATACAGTGCTGCACCTGATGAAATCCCCACTAGTAGACCTTCGCTTGCGGCTAAGTTGCGAGAGGTTTCAAAAGCTTGTTCATTTTGAACGAGTATAATTTCATCAGCAATATCCGGATTGAAGACATCAGGCACAAATCCTGCGCCGATGCCTTGGATTTTGTGTGCGCCCGGATTGCCACCTGAAAGCACAGGAGAATCAGAGGGCTCTACTGCGACAATTTTGATATTGGGATTTTTATCTTTAAGAACTTCCCCAACTCCTGTGATTGTGCCACCTGAGCCGACACCGCCGACGAATATATCTACTTTTCCGTCGGTGTCGTTCCATATCTCTAATGCGGTGGTTCTGCGGTGGATCTCGGGGTTAGCGGGATTTACAAATTGTCCCGGAATGAAGGAGTTTGGTATCTCCTTTGCTAGTTCTTCTGCTTTGGCAATTGCACCTTTCATGCCTTTGGCGCCTTCGGTAAGCACGACTTGCGCTCCATAGGCTTTAAGTAAGTTGCGGCGTTCTACGCTCATGGTTTCAGGCATGGTGAGAATGATTTTATATCCACGTGCTGCTGCAACAACAGCGAGGCCGATACCTGTATTGCCACTTGTGGGCTCAATGATAACTGACTGGGAGTTTAAAATGCCTTTTGCTTCCGCATCTTCAATCATTGCTTTAGCAATTCTGTCTTTCACACTTCCGGCGGGATTAAAAAGCTCGAGCTTTGCTATAATTGTGGCATCAGGGGTGTTCTTGGCGTTGTAATTGCTTAGACATAGTAGCGGAGTTCCTCCGATTAATTCAGTTAGGCTATTAAATATTCTTGACATATTGACGTACTTCCTTTCTTTATAATGCAAAGCATATTAAACATATATGTTTTGCATTATAAACTATTGTCAATCATATTGCAACCCCTATTTTAAAATTTGTAGGCATAGATGTCGCATGACATTTACTTGTCCCAGCATCTCTAAAAAACTCGCAATGGTTACAGTTGCGAGCACACCACGCTTAGAGTTCTTACAACTTTCCTAGGCAGTAGACGTGCCTTGGCTGTAACCAACCTGTGTTTTTTAGAGATGCTGGGACTAGTAACGCATGACATTTTCGGAAACTTAGAAGTGATTTTTGGAAGCTTAGGAAAAATCGCTGGATTTATAAAAGTACATGACTATAATCATATTCATCAGCAGAACATTTGCTTAAGTAAAAATTTAAACAGGAGAGAATATATGATTAGTGTACGTATGAAGCATGTCGGAAAATCATTCGGTGATAACCAAGTTCTTAAAGATGTCACCTTTGAAACTCACGATGGCGAAATCTTTGGAATGTTGGGCCCTTCAGGTGCCGGCAAAACTACGATAATTAACATTTTGACCAAGCAATTAACACAAGATAGCGGAGAGTGTTATGTAAGTGCAAAGAGCGAAGAAATAGGGCTTATGCTGGAGCATGATGGGCTTTTCACCCGACTTTCTGCACTAGATAACCTCATAGTGTTTGAGGATATTTATGGTATACCACGCAAGCGCACGCTTGAAGCACTGGAAAAGGTTGGGCTTAGCGATGCGAAGAAAACAAAGGTCGATGACCTTTCGAAAGGTATGCGCCAGAGACTGGTATTGGCAAGGGCGGTCTTGCATAAGCCTAAGATACTTTTCCTTGACGAACCCACTAGCGCACTTGATCCGATGACTGCACGGGGCATTCATGCGCTGATACGAGACTTACGTGACAATGGCAGTACCATTTTCCTCACCACTCACAACATGGAAGAAGCGACACATCTTTGTGATCGGGTAGTAATGTTGCATGAGGGGACGATTATCGAGCAGGGTGTGCCGAGTGAGATATGCGAGCGCCATAATGCTATGAAGACAGTAATGGACTTGGAAAGTGTATTTGTAAATCTGACCGGAGGTGGATTAGAATGAAAAATTTCATGATAATCCAGGGCATGTACCACTCGCTCTCCCTACGGGAAACCGCGAGAGATGCACGAAATGACCGTTCTTTTATCATGGTTGTTTTGTGCCGAAAGATATATAAAAGGTATTAAACCCCGGGGCAGAGCCCCGGCCCCCGCGCTATCGCACGCGTTGCGCGGCAGAGACCGCGCGGTTTTAAACCTTTTGAAGCCTTCGTTCGTTCGGTCATGACCGAGCAAGCTCGGCCGCGACTCTCACTTCACTCGACTATAAAAAGAAAGGTCATTAATTATGAGAAATTTCAAAGCAATTTTTAAAAAACAACTAAAGGATTCAATAGCCAATCCGGCTGTACTGATGAATTTTATTCTTTTCCCACTTGTGGCACTTATGATGAGCGCTTTTGGAATGCCGGACTTTTATGGTGTGCCGTATGATATTCGGCAAATAATGGAGGCCGGTGTGCCAAATATGGCAATTATGATGGCATCTATGTTTGCGGGTATGGCTATAATCCCATCCGTTACAGGATTTATAGCAGAAGATATAGAGAAGAAAAGTCTGCGCTTTTTGAATATGGCAGGTCTGAAGCCTGCACCATATCTTCTGGGTATCGGCAGCGTTACGTTTTTCTTGAGTATACTTACATCTATTGCCTTTGGATTTATAAGCGGTATGGGCGGACAATATTTTTGGATTTTTGTAGCTTCGTTATTATCGGGCGTTGCGGCATCTATCGTATTGGGTGCAACCATCGGTATGTTATGCAAGAATCAGCAAGCGGCAACGGGATTATCCATGCCTGTGGCAATGGTGCTCGGTTTTGGACCTATGCTTGCAACGTTTAATGAAAATATTGCACGAATTCTTCACCCGCTTTACACACAGCAGCTCAATGTAATTGCGGATTACATACAACATGGTGGGGGTGATGTATCGCTATGGCAGTCATTCGCTATAATGTGGGCAAATGTGGCGGTACTAGGGATACTATTTGCGATTGTGTATGTTAAGAAGGGACTTAGAGGTTAAATTCTTTGGGTATTTGTAATGATTTTTACGTTCGCTAGAACGGGTCTTGTCGCCCTACATACGCTCACTAAAAAAACCATCACAAATACCCTTGGCATTTCAACTATTGTATTTCATAAAAAAGTGAATATAATAGACTGGGGAAGGGGGCAAGCTTGTGAAAATAAATATAAATGTAGATGGCAAATGCACTGAAACTGAAATCACAATTACTTGCGCAGCAATGAGCGATGAGCTTGAGAAAGTAATTGCAAGCCTCCGTGCCTTAGACTCCAAGCTTACGGGAACTGCAAGAGGGCAAACGCATATCTTAGATGCTGCCGATATCCTGTACATAGACACCGTTGACAAGAAGACTTTCTTATATGCAGAATCAGAAGTTTACGAAACATCCCTGAAACTCTACGAGCTTGAACAGCAATTGTCCGGAAACGACTTTTTTAGGGCAGGGAAGTCTAACATAATTAATTTTAACAAAATCAAGTCTCTCAAATCCGATATAGACGGTAGAATAATTGTCGTTATGGAAAATAAAGAAAAACTGATTGTATCAAAGCAATATGCTTCATTTATAAAAAACAAGTTAAAGAGAGTGTAGTTTCGGTCTTTTTTAATGGAGTAAATGTCTACAATAGCATAAACGTATTTATGACAAAACACCCGTCGCTACGCGCCACCCTCTTTGCTAAAGAGGGCACGGATTGGAGCTAATTATCCGAAAGGAGTGGTCATTTATTATGGAACGAAAAGACAGCTTCATAAAAGAATATTTTGCGACTATTGCACAGACCTTCACGGGAACAATCTTAGGTTCATCTTTAGGTGGCTGGCTGACCGCCAGGGTAGATGCATCTATAGACGGAGGTATTTTCCCTGAGGAGTGGGGAGAGCCCTTAACAGGTTTCTTTTTTGTAGGTGGTGGATTAGCGTTTTCAACTATCGCACAGTTATTTATTCTTGCGGTTGTAATTGCCTTTTTGGTGACAGTTTTTTACTCTGACAGATTCTTTAAGAAGTCGATGCTACTATGGCGGTATGCAATAATGATGGCACTCTGTGTTGTGGTACTCTGTGCGTGTGTGTTTATTTTTGGCTGGTTTCCCACTAATGTTTGGCAGGCATGGGTGTCAATGATTGTTGTTTTTGTTGTGGCATTTTCGACATGCCTTATTCCCATGATAGTGAAAACCAGAAAAGAAGATAAAAAGCTTGAAAAGCAGTTATCGGAATATAAGTCGAAGCGTGCCGATGAGCAGCAGTAGAGGCGGTTGGCAGTTGGCAGTTAGTTCGGTGGGCTTGGAAAACATTGCATCCTAGTAAAGAGGGTGGCTCGCAGAGCCGGGTGTTTTGTTACAATAGCTAGCTAACGCAATATATAAATAGGCTGACGGGAATCAAATCTCGTCAGCCTAAAAATATATTCAGAATTAGCATTGCCGATGAAAGTTATCCAATAACTCCGAAACCAATCAGAAACGCTACTGCCGATGCAATCAAACAATAAATACTGAAAATATAAAACTTACTGCTATTTATAAGCACCTTTATAAATTTAATTGCGAAAATTCCGCAGATTGTAGTGATGACAAAGCCCAAAGCCCACAGTAGAGGGTCAATTTCGATGTAGTCAGAGCGCACAACACTGACAAACTTAACAAGACTTGCGCCCAAAATAATAGGTATCGACAATATAAATGAAAATCTGACTGCAAACTCTTTGGTCAAGCCGCCGATCAAACCACCGAAAATTGTAGATCCACTACGTGAAAGTCCGGGTAAGATAGCAATAGCTTGGGCAGTGCCGACGATCCATGCAGTCTTAATTGGGGCATCTTTTTCCGTATATTTGCCCTTGGGTAGCTTGTCAACGATATACATGAGAATAGCGGTGACTATGAGCATCACAGCGACGACAAAAATGTTCTCAAGGACATCATCAAGACCCAATAAAACAAGTGAAGCTCCGATTACTGCCGCAGGAATAGAGCCAAAGATTACCATGAGCAGGAATCGGCGCTCAGGAGTTTTGAAATTTGGCTTGCCCTTAAGGCAATCAGCGATAGCTGAGAAGAATTCCCGGATAAGAACCCAGATATCTTTGCGGAACATGATAAATACAGAAAGTAATGTAGCTAAGTGTAAGAACACAGTATAAGCTAAATTTGAATACTCATCAAACCCAAAAAGAGCATAAAAAATAACGAGATGCCCCGAGCTTGAAACAGGCAGAAATTCAGTGATGCCCTGAACAACACCTGCGAAAATTGCTTGGAATAACGTCAAGAAAAATCAGTCCAATCTGTTTTGATTAAGTGGTCATATGCGACCGTCAGACAGCGATATGACACGAGTCACATTATATATGCTTAACGGATTTATAGCAAGAATTACTTCATGTAATTGGGATTGCCAACGCATATATTATTACAAATAACTTGTTTCAAAGTTGTATGCAGATGGATTATCGAAAAGATTTAAGGCACAATAAAAAAGCTGCACCGAATTAAGCTCTTTATTTTGCAAGGATAAATGTGCAAAAAGCAAGGAGAATTTTGTCAGATATGTACACATACACCCTTTACTGTGCTGCTGTTTTAGCGAACATAATCAAACTTATTTTTAGGCATTGATGTTTGTGTTGTAATGTAGTATAATCAGCAAAATTTATAGATGGGAGTCGAAATTATGGACGCTGCAACCCTTTTTATCAGAGGAATCCAAGACTGGGTCTGGGGACCCGCTGCATGGGCAGTACTTCTTCTCGGCGGTTTAATTCTTACAATCCGTTTAAAAGGTTATCAAGTCACGAAGTTCGGGCACTACATGAGTCACACCATTATCGACATGTTTAGAAAGCCCGAAAACAAGAAGAATCCCATCGCAGGGAAAGGGGACATCAGCCCCTGGCAAGCTTTGATGACATCTTTTTGTGCCACAATGGGCGTGGGTACCCTTGCGGGAACGGCTACGGCTATAGCATGGGGTGGTCCGGGTGCTGTATTTTGGATGTGGGTAGTAGGATTCTTCGGAATTGCGACGAAGTTTAACGAAGTTATCCTTGCTTGCCACTTCAGAGGTACAAACGCCAAGGGAGAGATGCTGTCAGGTCCTTTTGCCTATATGGAAAAGGGCATGAAAGTTAAATGGCTTGGAAAATTATTTGCGATTCTATTCGCCATTTTCGGGGCATTGGGTGCTTTCGGAATAGGCAATATGGTTCAGTCTAACTCTGCGGCAGGTGCTATAGTACACGTTTTCCCGGAACTGAGTGACCACAGAATGATCATTGGTATTGTTGCGGCAGTCTTAATCGGACTCGTAATAATAGGTGGGATTAAAAGTATCGCAAGAGTTGTTGACAAAGTTATACCGTTCTTAGCTGTAACCGCTATAGTTACTGCTATAATCATTATCCTTTCAAGTGCCTCCGACATTCCTTATGCTTTTGGTCTTATTTTCAGAGGCGCATTTAGCGGTGCAAGTCTTACAGGCGGTGTAGCAGGTGTTGCAGTTATGTATGCTGTTCGTCTCGGTCTTCAGCGAGGTATATTCTCTAACGAAGCAGGCCTGGGCTCGGGAGCTATAGCATATTCTGCAGCAAAATCAAATCACCCTGTTAAGACATCTATGTGGGGTTCTTTTGAAGTATTCCTAGATACTCACGTTATGTGTACACTAATGGCACTGGTTATACTCACTCAAGTCAACCTTGGTGACATAAACCCCGGATTCCAGTCGGCCACTATAACAGGTGCGCCATTGATAATACAGTCATATCAGAATTCATTTTTGGGTGATATATTCGGCGGTTGGCTTATGGCACTTCTGATGGCAACCTTTGGATTTACGACAGTTATAGGCTGGTCATATGTCGGAGAAAAATGCTTCGAGTATTTGCTCGGTCCGAAGTGGGGCATCAAGCTGAGAATTATCTACAGAATCCTAATTCTTCCGGCTACAGTTTTTGGTGCAATGGGCGGCGTTGCTCTGATATGGGCTATTGCCGATATAATGAACGCATTTATGGCATTGCCTAACATCATTGCGGTA
>Ga0123355_10010233_pt1 | contig 14344 bp, 18 predicted proteins | sample TergutEmb28metaG_3_FD_89872 | JGI IMG/M metagenome (GOLD analysis project Ga0123355, IMG submission 89872) | Embiratermes neotenicus P1 segment gut microbial communities from Petit-Saut dam, French Guiana - Emb289 P1 | ecosystem: Host-associated > Arthropoda: Insects > Digestive system > Gut ...
AGATTAAAACCGCACAGGCGCAACAGTCAAAAGTGATGCACCGCTTAGGCGCGGCGGCGCGGTTCAAAATGCTGCTTACAGGAACACCGATTACCAACAACCCGCAGGATTTTTTCTCTCAATACAAGTTCGCGGATGCCGAGATTTTTGGGCTTAGTTATTACAGCTATATGCGGCGGTACACTATCCCCGGCGGCTATGGCAACCGTCAAATTATTGGTTATAAAAACATGGCGGAGCTTGTGGAAAAGGCGCACAGCATTGCGTTTCGCATCAAGCTAGAGGACGCTGTGGATTTGCCCGAAAAGATTGACGAGATACGCAGCCTTGAGCTAGAACCTAACGCTAAGAAAATCTATCAGAGCATAGACCAAGAAAGCTATGCGGAGTTGATGCAGGGCGAGGTTACAACGCGCAATATCTTAACGCGGCTACTGCGCCTTAGTCAATGCACAGGCGGCTATATCCGAAATGACGAGGGCGGCTTGGCTCAAGAGGTTAGCCGCGCCAAGCTAGATGCGCTTGAGGATATTTTGGACGAATGCGGTTCTCAAAAGGTGGTTATCTTTGCCCGCTTCATTCCCGAGATTGAAGCGATAGAAAAGCTCTTAAAAAAGCGTAATGTTAAATACAGCGTGATTCACGGCGGCATTACCGACCGCGCCGAGCAGGTTGCACAGTTTCAAAACGATAGCGATTGCAGGGTTTTTATCGGGCAGCTACAAACGACATCTATGGGCTTAACGCTTACGGCGGCCAATGTCGCGGTGTTCTACAGCTTAGACTTTTCATTTGCTAACTACGAGCAGAGTCGCGCCCGCATCCACAGGATAGGTCAAACGCAAAAATGTCTATATATCCACCTTGTCGCAAAAGGCACGGTTGACGAACAGGTAATGTCTGCACTCAAAACTAAGGGCGACATTGCGCGGCTTATGGTGGACGACTACAAAAAAATATCTGGAGGTTCTTAATGGACGAAAATAAAAGGTTTGAATTGGCGGAGTTTCTAAAGGAACTGCGCGACGAGAAGAAGGATTTAGAGGCTAAGGTTAAAGGCATCAATGCCGAGATTGAAAGCGTACAGGCGGAGCTTGTCGCAGATTTAATTGAGCATGAGTCAACGGGCTTTAATCACAAGGGCTTTAATTATTCGCTTGTTATAAAGGAATACCCGCAGCAGAGGTTGAGCGCAAGGACGACTTGTATGCGGCAATGCGGGAGCAGGGTCACGAGGATTTATTCACTATAAATTCTCAAACGCTGTCGGCTACGATTAAGGAATGGAAAGAAAGCAACGGCGGGGAGCTTCCCGCTTGGCTAGAGGGTCTTATAAAGATAGCCGAGAAATCTACAATACAAATCCGCAAAGGGCGGAAAGTATAGAAACAAAAATCATTTTAAGGAGGGTTTTCTATTATGGAAAACAAAAACAAAGCGGTCGCGGTTGCGGCCAAAGAAGAAAAGGCTCTTGTTGAGTACGGAGCCGAGAGCGCAAATTTAGCGCAGATGCTTGCGGAGGAAATGGACGGCTTGAGCCTTACATTTGACCGCATTAAAATCCCAGCGGGCGGCGGTCTAGCCTACGAGGTGCCGAGCGACGATGTGAATAACCCCGACACAGTCAAAGAATTTAAGGCGGTCATTTTGTACCACCACCCTGTGCATACCTATTACAAGGAAAAGTACACAGGCGGCAATACACCTCCCGACTGCGGCTCTATGGATGGGAAAACGGGCATTGATGCTGACGGGGTAGTTAATGCTTGCAAGGAATGCGAGTTCGGCGAATTTGGCAGCGGCGACAATGGGGTCGGTAAGGCTTGCAAGCAAAAGCGCAGGTTGTATATCCTCCGCGCTGGCGAGGCATTACCGAATATCTTGTCTTTGCCTACAGGCAGTCTTGGCGGCTTTAGTAAATATATCATGCGCCTATTGTCTAAGGGCAAAAAGCCCGGTATGGTTGTAACAAAGTTTGCGCTAAAAAAAGAACAAAATAGCGGCGGTATCAATTATAGCCAAGCGGTCTTGAGCGTGGATAGACATTTGTCGGATGACGAGGCGGCTGGATTATTGAGCCTATCAGAGCAGATGAAAGCGTTTGCGGGCAAGGTTGAAACGGTTGAGTCGGCGGAAGAATAAACGCATAATGCGAGGGGCGGCGGGCATTAGACTCGCTGCCCCAAGACTGCACGGAGGTAAAAGTGAAAGAGAGCCTTTTTGAAAAAGTCAAAAACACGGTGCGCATAGACGAGGTGATGCAGCATTTTGGAGTAGTGCTAGACCGCGCACTAAAAGCAAGGTGTCCCTTTCACGAGGAGCGGACGCCCTCGTTTTCGGTCAAGAAAAACGAGAATATTTTTAAGTGCTTCGGGTGCGACGAGGGCGGCGACGCGATAGATTTTGTTGCAAAAATAAAGGGTGTTGAGCCTTTGGAAGCGGCGCGGCTCTTGGCGGACATCTACGGAATAAGCGTTGAGAGCCAGCCGCACCACAGCGGCAAGACTAGGGGCGATAAGATACGCGGGCAGGAGCAAAAGAGCGGGTGTGTCGTAAACAGTGGCGCGAAACGAGGCATTAAGGACTATATCTTGCGCTGCCATGCCGCCGTGTCGCAGACTGACTACTATAAATCACGAGGTTTAACAGACGATACTTTGCGCCGCTTTTATCTAGGCTATGACGCAGAAAAACGGCAGGTCGTTATACCTTACTCGTCAAAATTAGAATACTATCAGACGCGGAGCGTCGGCGACAAAAAATTCTTTAAGCCGCGCACGGAGGACGCAGGTGCCGAGCCTCTTTGGGGCGGCGAGATGCTAAAAACTAAGGGCATTGTTTTTGTGGTTGAAAGCCCTATCTGTGCCATGAGCGTGGTTCAATGCGGTGGTGCGGCAATCGCTACTTGCGGCACTAGCGGCATCAATAAGATAGCAACGGAAATCAAGTCCAAAAAGCCTAACTGCATATTTGTCTTGTCGCTCGACAACGACGAGGCGGGGCGCAAGGCTCAACAGGATTTAGCAAATGCGCTCTTTGAAGAAGGGGTCAAGTTTACGACATACAATATCGCGGGCGAATGCAAAGATGCAAACGAGCTTCTTATTCATAACCCGAAGGCTCTTAGTGAAAAGGTCAAGGCGGCTGGCGTTGCGGCGCGGCGGGAGTTCAGTAAGCTCAAAAAATTGTTCTCTGCGGCGGAGCTGCAAAAGCGTGAACTAAAGTCGACGCGCTGGATAGTTCACGAGATTTTGCCCGAAGGGTTAGCGATTTTGTGCGCTCCTTCAAAATACGGCAAGTCGTGGATGATGATGCAGCTTTGTCTTGCTATTGCTACGGGTCGCCCTTTTTTGGAGCGAAAAACCGAACAGAGCGACTGTGCGTATTATTCGTTGGAGGACAGCCTTCGTCGCTTTAAGAGTAGGCTCAACAAGCAAATGAACGGAGCGTCTGCGCCGCGTGGGTTTATGGGAGCGGTGGAATGCAGAACTATGGCAAACGGACTCTTTGAGGAACTAACGGAGTTATTAGAAACCTATCCCGACATGGGTTTGATTATCATTGACACATTCCAAAAGATACGCGGCGGGGTGCAAAAAAACGAGAGTATTTACAGCGCAGATTATAGAGAGATGGGCGAGATTAAAGCGTTTGCCGACAAGCACGGCATCTGCATTTTATTGGTGCATCACTTACGGAAGCAGTCGGACGATGCGGATATTTTTAATCGTATCAGCGGGTCAATGGCAATCATGGGTGCAAGCGATACCTCGTGGGTCATGGCTAGAAAAAAGCGGGACGACACCAACACAACGCTTTCGGTAACGGGGCGCGAGGTTGAAGAAGTTGACCTCATTATTACATTTGATAAAGCATCTGTGCGTTGGGAGCTTATCGGCAATGCAGACCAAGAGGCTTCTAGGCTTGCTCGCGCTGAATATGAAAACAACGCAGTCATAAAAACTATAAAATCGCTTGTTGAGAAAAACAGTCAAGGCTGGCGCGGCAACTGCACGGACATCAAAACTAAGATATACGAGGAAACAGGTGTTTTGTATACCAAGTCCGTTGAGTCTATTGGCAAGGCTATAAATTACTACCAAGACAGGCTCTTAGCTGACGGCATCTTGCATACGGCGCAAAGGAACAAGTTTCATTTATTCGTCAAAAAGCAGTCAACGCTTTATGGCTACATGGAAAGCGAGGACTAAAAAGCAAGGAAAATAAACTCTAACCGTATCAACCGTCACACCCGTATCAACGGTATCAACCGTCACACCCGTATCGCTCTGTGCTTCTAGGTATCTATGCCTCTATATAGTAATACCCACAAAGGGGTTACAGTATCGTGTAGAGATTTAGTAGTAGAGCGGTTGATAGGTAGTGTGGTTAGGGGTCGGGAGTGATACGGGTGACACGGTTGATACGGTTGATACCGTTGAGACGGTTAGTATAAAAAAACGAGGTTTTTATGAAAGAGAAAGATATTATCAAGCAAATCCGCGATTATCTAAAACGCTTGAAGGCTGTTTTAGTTTTAAGATGCACGGCGGGCAGTTTGGCGCGGCGGGTATTCCCGATTTGATTATTTGCTATAAAGGCAGATTTATTGCCTTAGAGGTAAAGACGGAAAAAGGCAGGACGACAGTTTTGCAAGAGGCGACGCTAAGGCGCATTCGTGCGGCGGGCGGTATTGCCGAAGTTGTGCGGTCTGTCGCGGACGCGCGGGCGGTCATATCAAAAATATAAAAGGTAATTATGGCGATAGTAATTCACAAGTTGAATATAACGGCGGAAGCCTCGTTTGATATACACGAGATAGGTCTGCCGCATCTCGACAAACGCAGATTAAAGGCGGAGGTTGAGGAGTATATATTCCGCATGAACGCAAGCGGTCGCTTGCCGTGGTGGGGGTATTTTCGTTGTGATTATCTTTGTGAGGATAGCGGCAAAATGCTCAAGTTGTTTATTTATCGGCGGGAGCGGTTGTTGGTTATGCAGCATTGGGATTTAGCAGGAGTGTGCGAGGCTAAGGATTGGTCGCTTGAGGCGGAGGAAGATGGCTTGGTAAGAGCGTGGTTGCAAACGAAAATAACGGACTTGCCTGATATTGACGATTGGGCGGTGTCTGCTAGGGTATGGCAGGTGCTAAATGATACAGCAAAGACGGTTTTTGAAAATGTCTTGAAGGAGGTAGAAAATGAATTTGTCTGCAAGCGAGATAAAGAAGATGCTCAAAAGTTGGCATTTTTACAAAGCGTCTTCTTTGAATTTAGAGGACGACGCAGAACTAAAGCGAAAGCTGGGCGCGATAGAAAGCGTGATAAACGCTCTTGAGCTGGAGGATAGGACGCTTATTCGTATGCGTTTTTTTGAACGCCCGAGGTTGATACAATCGCAAAATGCCTGTATGTAACCGATAGGGCGGTGTATAAACGCATCAATCGCATCATTGGCGAGATTGTTTTTTGTCTGCGTAATGCGGTTTAGACGGCTTTTTGGTTGTATAAGTTCGCTAAGTTCAAAAAGAGTATCGCAGGTTCAGTCGGCTGAACCGCTACTGAACCAAATCGGCATTATAATTAAAAGTGAGGGGCAAGTTCCCCAAGATAGCGGAAGGCGCGTTTGGCTCACACAGTTGGTTGAGTAGTTAGCGCATGAGAGCGCACTAGCATTAGGGGCGGCAGATGCACCTTTCGTTATCTTACACGCGGACATAGTTTAAGTAAAACGCTCGGCATTCCTGTCGGGAGTTGGGGGTTCAAGTCCCACCTGTTCGCTCCATATTTTTAAGGGAGGCTTGTATGCCGTATAAACCAAAACAGCCCTGCGGTTATCCCGGTTGTCCCGAACTATCGGACGGACGGTATTGTGATAAACATAGACGGCAGGTCAATAGCAATTATAACCGCTATACCCGCGACGAGGATAGCAAGCGGTTTTATGGGAGTAAGGCTTGGGCGGCTACTAGCAAGCGGCAGCTCAAGGCGCATCCTGTGTGCGTTATGTGTATGCGGGCGGGTAGATTGAAGGTTGCCGAGATAGCCGACCACATTGTGTCTATACGCGACGGTGGTGCGCGGTTAGATATGACAAATCTGCAAAGCCTATGCCGCTCGTGCCACAATAAAAAGCACGGATAGTGGCGCAATGTAGGGGGGAGCATATCTCTACGGCAGCCGCCGCGACTAGCGGGCGGGGCAACCATACGAAAAAATTTGATTTCAAACGGGGTATATAGCGCATTTCAAACGCGGGGGCGGGTTTGGGTGCGGCGTGGTGCAAAAAAACGCCGAAAAAAGCAGCGCGGCGGCACTAAAAAGCGGTATACGGCGGTATAGTGGCGCGTGGCTGGCGGCGGCGCGTCAAAAATAGCAAAACGGAGGGCAATTATGGCAAAAGACGGAACTATGCGCGGCGGAGCGCGGGCGGGCGCGGGCAAAAAGAAAAAGCCGCTTGCAGAAAAGATACTTAATGGCAGCGCAGCGGGTACACCTGTTATTAACTACGATATAGGCAGCATTGGCGACCTATTGGGCGCGGATATGCCACCGCCCAAAGAGTATCTATCTGCAAAACAACAAAACGGCAGGGATTTAATCGCGGCGGATGTATATAAATCTACTTGGGAATGGCTAAACGAGCGCGGCTGCGCAAAGTTAGTTCCCGCGCAACTAATCGAGCAATACGCTATGGCAATCTCGCGTTGGTTACAATGCGAGGAGTGTATCAGTAAATTTGGTTTTTTAGCAAAGCACCCGACGACAGGCAATGCGATTCAGTCGCCTTATGTCGCTATGAGTCAGAGTTTTGGTAAACAGGCAAACCATTTGTGGTTTCAAATATACCAAATCGTCAAAGAGAATTGTTCGTCGCCTCACGGCGGCGGCACTCCGCATGACGACATGATGGAGCGGCTACTAACCGCAAAGAGAGGATAATCTATGAGTATTCAAATCAAAAATATACCGCTTGGCGACATTGTGCCTTATGGGCGCAACCCAAGAAAGAATGACGGTGCGGTGGACGCTATTGCAGAGAGCATCAAGCAATACGGATTTTTAGTGCCGCTTGTAATATCTAGCAAAAACGAGATAGTAACAGGACATACGCGCTTTAAGGCGGCAGGCAAACTAGGCTTAAAAACTGTGCCTTGTATTATTGCGGACGATTTATCGGAGGAGCAAATAAAAGCGTTTCGGCTAGTGGACAACAAGGTCGGCGAGATTGCCGAGTGGGATATGGATTTGTTGCCATTAGAGATTGCGGACATATCGGCAGACCTTTCGGCATTTGGTTTTGATAGCATCTCGGAGGACGAGTTCGGCGAGGAGTTTACGCTAGAGGACGGCGACAAAAAACCGTTCCAGCAAATATCGCTTACGCTGCATGACGACCAAGCGGCACTATTACTAAAAGCGATTAAGGCTGTTTATGATAAAGGCGAGGTCAAGGATTACGGCGGCAACGAAAATCATAACGGCAACGGAATGTATGAGGTGGTGCGTCAATGGGCAGAGCAAAACAAATTATCTTAAAAGTAATACCCTCGCAGGTGGCAAATCCCTTTATACTAAAACATCATTACAGCGGCAAGAAGGTCAATAATAGCGTCCTGCATTTCGGAGTATTTTTAGACGGCAAGATGCACGGCGTTATGAGCTACGGTCCCTCGTTAGTAAAGGCGCATATTATAGGGCTTGTGGCGGGTACAGGCTGGAATGAATATTTAGAATTAAACCGAATGGCTTTTGATAGCGTTCTGCCGCGAAACTCTGAAAGCAGAGCAATCGCGCTTAGTATCAAGCTAATAAAAAAATACGCGCCTCATGTAAAATGGGTCATATCATTTGCCGACGCTTGTTCGTGTGGCGACGGTGCGATATACCGCGCTAGTAATTTTGTCTTAACGGCAATCAAAGAAAACGAGGGGCTTATGCTACTGCCAGATGGCAGCGTGGTGCATAAACTAACGCTTGAGTCGCAACCGACAAACCCGCGTCCCGAATTAGGTGGGCGCACTTTTTTTGATGTAACGGGCGGGCGGTTTTCTATCAAAACATATATGGCGGCGGCGGGTGCAAAATTACAGCACGGCTTTCAGCTAAGATATATTTATTTTATAGACCCGACAGCAAGGGATAGGCTAACTGTTCCTATTATTCCGTTTAGCAAAATTGACGAGATAGGTGCGAGTATGTATAAAGGCGCACAAATAATTAGGAGGACGGAACATGGGCAGAGCAAAGGAAATCACGCTCAAAGTAATACCGAGTAAAATTGCCGTGCCTTTTATGCGGGCGCATCATTATAGCGGTAAGGTGGTCAATAATAGTACGCTACATTTCGGGGTGTTCTTAGACGGGCGGCTACATGGGGTTATGTCATTTGGTCCCAGCTTAGACAAATCTAAAATCATAGGTTTGGTGGAAGGCACAGGGTGGAATGAATTTTTAGAGCTTAATCGTATGGCATTTGATGCGGTGCTGCCGCGCAACTCTGAAAGCAGGGCAATCGCGCTGGCTATGCGGTTACTCAAAAAACACGCTCCGCAGGTCAAATGGGTTATATCATTTGCCGATGCTTGCTCGTGCGGCGACGGCGCGATATACAGGGCAAGTAATTTTGTTTTGACAGGCATCAAGGAAAATCTAAACCTTGCTGTTTTACCAAACGGCGACAAAATTCACAAAATGACGCTTGCATCTAATCCTGTTACTCCACGCAAAGAACTTGGCGGGCTTACCTTTTTTGATGTAACAGGCGGCAAGTACACATTCACGGATTATGTAAAGGCGGCGGGGGCGACGGTGCTGCCCGGCTTTCAACTAAGGTATATGTATTTTATAGACAAGAGCGCGGCGGCTAGGCTTACGGTGCCGATTATTCCATTTGATAAAATAGACGAACTCGGCGCGGGTATGTATAAGGGCGAGAGTATAAGTGTTGCCGAGCGGCGCGTAAAAAAAGAAAACCGCTAATATAATAATTAGCGGTCGCGTCCTACAAGGTAGTCGATAGATATATCAAAGTAATTAGCAAGTTCAATCAATCGCGGCAAGAGCGGGGAGCAACCTCGCTTCCAATCGCGCATATTTGAATCAGATATTTTTGTATCTTTTACAAGCCTATACCAACTAAGGTTGCGTTCTTTTAAGATAGATAATATTTGTTCGTGGAAAGGTAAAACGGGCTTCGGGGTGTATTGATAATCGTCTTGGATGCGTCCTGCTAAATAATCAATGCTACAAGAAAAGTAGTCCGCAAGGCGGAGGGTGTTTTCTAAAGTAGGATAGCGGTTGCCCATGCGCCATTGACGAACAACTGAACCTACAACACCGATAGCGTCACCTAGCTTATCGGTGGTTATGTTTTCATTTTCTTGCATTAGCTCTGTGAGCCGTTCGCTAAATTTAGGTAATTCTTTCATGCGCGAACCTCCAACATCTAGTATAGGGGAAAGTGCAACGCAAATCTTGTTTCGTTTTTCTTTCCCCTGTATATGTCGGCTATAATGCTTATGACAAAATCTCCTATATATCTACAATAAAATACAGGGGAAACTGCAACGAAACATTTGTCAGCGTTGCAGTTTCCCTGCTATACTATAAGTAAGGTTCGCGACCTAAATTTTCAAGGAGGTATAGCATACATGAGTCAATTAGAAAAACTTACAACGCAAATCGGCGAGTTTGTTTCGGTAGAAATAGAAGGCGTTGATAAAATTGAGTACACAAAAGACAACGGCGAACTAACCGCGTTTACAATCGTTATGAAAGATAAGAAGCGGTTTATACTAGCGATTAGCGAGGTCGCCTAATATATTATAACAATTTTGAAAGATTAAGTCGTTCGGACGCGGACGGCTTTTTCAATTTGTAAGGAGTTTTTATGCTAATAAAAAAAATAGAGGTCGGGCGGCTAAAGGCGGCGGAATATAACCCGCGTAAAGACCTAACGCCCGACGATAAGGAATATAAAAAGCTCAAACGCTCGATAGAGGAGTTTGGTTTTGTAGAGCCTGTCATTTGGAACGAGCGCACAGGCAATGTAGTCGGCGGGCATCAGAGGCTAAAGGTGCTTAAAGATTTAGGTGCGGAACAAGTTCCTTGTGTTGTGGTGGATTTAGACGACGAGCGCGAGAAGGCTCTTAATATCGCGCTTAACAAAATTCAAGGCGATTGGGACGAGGATAAATTGGCTGCGGTGCTTAGTGATTTGGAAGCAAGCACCTTTGATGTATCTCTGACAGGTTTTGATGCGGCAGAGGTTGACGAATTATTAAATCAATTTTACTCAAAGGAAGCCATTGAGGACAATTTTGATATTGACTCCGCAGCAGAAGAAATCAAGACTGCGGGCGCGGTAACTAAACGCGGCGATATATGGAGGCTCGGCGAGCATTTGCTGATGTGCGGCGATAGCACAAGCGCAGAGGATATGGCGCGGTTAGTCGGCAACCAGCGGGCGCAGGTGGCGGTAACATCACCGCCCTATGGGGTCGGCAAGGAATACGAGAAAAAGGGCATTGCTCCGTGGCTGGATATAATAAAGCCTGTTATTAAAAACATTACAAAATACGCGGATATAGTCTGCTGGAATTTAGACGACTTATATTCTACAGGAACGCAGTTTATAGAACCGACTAATGTATACTCGGTCAATTTTTTCTCTGAGTGCGGCTTTCGCCCGATATGGATTAGGATTTGGAAAAAGCAAGGCATCAACTATGGCGGCGCGCCCTATCATGTGGTTACTAATAAACCAGCGCGGCAATACGAAACAGTAACGGCATTCGGCGCGGCGGTGGAGCCGGAATACAACGACCAAGAATATACATGGCTCTCGGCGTTTGCGGGTCATAGTTTTAAGTTTGTCAAAAGGCTAACTAAGGACGAGCGCAAAAAGTGGGGATATGCGGGCATTTGGGAAATCGCGTCCGTTAAGGCAAACGATAAGCACCCTGCTATGTTTCCTGTAGAATTGCCGTGGCGGTGCATCAAGCTGCACAGCGATAGCGGCGGCGTGGTATTAGAGCCTTTTAGCGGTAGCGGCACAACCTTGATAGCTTGCGAACAAACAGGGCGCAAGTGCCGCGCTATGGAAATCACGCCCGAGTATTGCGATATAGCGGTGCGGCGTTGGGAGGAGTTTACGGGTCAAAATGCGGTAAAAATTCTTTCAAAAAAAGATAAAAAAGGCGAGTAAAAGCCTTGTCTTAAAAATACCCGCAGCGTAAGCTGTGGACACTTTCGGACAAGGAGGCTATTAAAAATGGCAAAACTAACAAACAAAAAATTGCTAGAAGCAAAAAACAATCAGTACGCTGTGTATACCTTTGGGGAAGACGGCAGACGGCTCGGTACGGTCGGCGGGTGTAATATCCTGCGCGTTATCGAGGAAGCGAAAGGGCATTTATCTTTTGTGTATTCACAAGAGCTGCACCACGCAATCGTACCGCGTGAACTTTACGAGGAGCTGGGACTTAGGGATAGCGCAAAGACGCAGGGTCCCGTTTGGTTTTGGCTGCTAGAAGTTGAGGCGGAACAAAAGCAAAGGGCTACATGGCAACAGGTAAAAAAGATTTATGACTATGCCGAAGCGTTGCTCAAGCACCAAGCGCAGGGAGGGCAGAATAATGAAGGCTAATTTTAGAGAATGGCTACAAGGCGGCGGCTTAACGCCGCTTGTAGTCGGCGAAAAAACGCTTATCCGTATAGTACACGACAAAAACTTTGACTATTTGTTTTGTCAAAAAACCAATCCTAAGGGTGCGTTTTATTATGCGGGCATTTACTGCAAGCAGGACGGGCTTTTATATGATGCGCAGCATGAGATTAGCGAGTTTGACGAAATAGCGGCGGGCGCGATTTTAAGGCACTAATGCAAAAGCTAACGGAGGATGTTCGCTTTGAGGTTGAGGCAATGGTCGGCAATGACCGCAAAAATCTTATTGTAACGGAAACTAGCGAAAAGAATAACAAAGAACTAGATACCTACACAAAGTATACGGCTGGCGAGGAGGCGCGAAAAAAGTACCTTACCTTGAATGACGGCGAGGAGCTAGAGCCTTTCAAATATGAATGCGGCTTTCAATCGCTACCTTTTAAGGACGAGGAATTTTTGGAGTATATCTTAGACTCAACGGCTTATGCCAAAAAACTAGCGAAGGTTTACTTTGAAAAAAAGCAAGAAAAGATATTGTTTGATTTTTTATCTGGCGACGCTTTGGCGGCGGCTTATGCGGTTATTATCTCTGACCCTAAAAATAACGCTCATATCGTAAGAAAAATTATAAGGGCGGCGAAATCGGTGGATGCGCAAAAGCTAACGGTTACAATGCGGCGCGGCGAGCATGAGCTTACTTTCAAAATGGATGCAGGTGTTTTGCAATGGGATTGTGGCAGGAGTTATAGTAGTTGGCGCATGGATGCGCAAGGCCGCCGAGATTTAGAAAGGTTGTTCGGGCGCGGCAATACAGATTTGAAACCACATGAGATAGTGCGCATAACCTACAATCGCGCCGCTATCTACGAGGCGACTCAAGCTATGGTTTGTCCGCATTGCGAACATGAATTTGTCGGCATAGTAGATAGCGACGAGCTAGGCTTGCACGGCGGCTGCCCAGAATGCGAGGGCAGCTTTGATGTAGACAGGGAGGGCGGCGAATAATGGCGACACTACTAAACGAGCAGCAATGGGCGGCAGTCGCAAAAGTAAACTGCGATAGTTGCGCGGATAAAGACGGCTGCGACCAAGTAAAATACGACTGCCCCAAAATGTGTTTTAAGACGCTAACGCATGATGCACAAGGCTATCTAGGCGAGGAGCAGGCGACAATGTATAAGAGAAAATTTTGCGGGGGCGGTGCTTGCAAATGGTGCGTTTCATGCGTTAAGCGTCCAAGCTGCTGTTGGAATGTGCCGTGTAAAACATGGAAACCAAAGGCTTGCCGTTGTCCTGAATATGAAAAGAAAGAATACTTGTTTATAGGTTCATACACGCCCGCAACTGAAAACAGCGACGAGGTTATCGAGCGCGGCGGCACGGAGCAAGGTATGGTATTTAAGGACGAAGACGCTTTTTTGAATCATACCGACAAGGTTTGCTATATACCCGAATTGCACGACACGACATATACGCGGCAGGACTTTTTGGACGAATGCGGCGGGCGCGCGGACTTTGCTGCGCTATGCTTTGAGGCGGTAGATTGGCAGTCGCCGTCTACTTGGGTGCAAGAACAATTTACAGAGGGCGAATGGGGCGACTGCGATAAATGCGGTTGGTTTTATGACCTATATAATAAGCCCGACGGCTACAAATGCGAAAACTGCGGCGCGGAAATCAAAGACGACGAGGACAACGATGCCGTCAAGCAACTACCGCTCAAGGCGCAACTTAACCCAATACTTGGCGAGGTTCGGAGACTGTACCCTAAGGGAGCGCGGGTCGAGCTTGTAAAAATGAAAGACCCTTATACAAAGCTAAAGCCCGGCGATAAAGGTACGGTTGAATTTATAGACGATGCCTCTGGCATTCATATCCGCTGGGATAGTGGCGAGGGCTTGGCGGCTATATTCGGCGTGGATATTATAAAGGTAGTGGAGGGCGACGCTAATGATTAAAAATAAGGTTTGTAATAGGTGCGGATGCAGGGTTTGGAAATCTAGCAATCCCGAGTACAAATATCAATGCTTTAATTGCGACGAAGATTTGTATAGTTTTGAGGTAAGAAAGCGCGGCAAAGACGAGCCGCCTAAATCTATAACGGCGGCATACAAGGCGGACGGCGAACTTGAATATCTAACGGATAAGAGCGACCACCCGCGCATCTTTGCTAGTCAAGCGGAGGCAGAGGAGCAGCTTTTGAGGGAGGGTATACCCGCCGACGATATTAAATATTTGATGTTTTTAGAGGTCGCATGAGGGTAAAAAAATTCTTAAAAAACTTTTGAAAAAGAGGGTAAAAAGGTTTGTCTTAAAACTATCCGTACCATAAGCTGTGGACATCAAAACAGGCGCGGCTACACGCGCCGCTAAGGAGTACACACAATTATGAAAACAACTGAAATGAGAAAACAAGAATTTGTAACGCTAATGAACGCTAACGGCTACACTTTGAGCGGCAAGCAGACTAGCAGAGGGTGCGACATCTATACGCGCACTTGGAATAGGTTAGCCAATACAATGTGGCACGGGCAGCAAAAATGCTCAATTACAATAGAGGTACACGAGGATTGCGGTTATCCGATAGCGCGGATTTATCACAATGGGCGCATGAGCGATTGCCGCGACTATTCCTCGCCAAAACGCGCAGTCAACGCTATAAGGGATATAGTAACCT
>Ga0123355_10010234_pt1 | contig 14343 bp, 7 predicted proteins | sample TergutEmb28metaG_3_FD_89872 | JGI IMG/M metagenome (GOLD analysis project Ga0123355, IMG submission 89872) | Embiratermes neotenicus P1 segment gut microbial communities from Petit-Saut dam, French Guiana - Emb289 P1 | ecosystem: Host-associated > Arthropoda: Insects > Digestive system > Gut ...
ATATATTTTGTTTTTGGATTTGTCGATTCTTTTCCTTTGCCATTTTCAGATTAAAAGCAATTAATTAGCCCGTTCGTATTGGCAGTAATTTTTTTTTTTTTTTTTTTTTTTAAAGGTAAGCTATCGCAAATATTTCAACAGTTTGAAAATGCGGTGAGATATATAGTCTGGAATTTAACAGACGCCTTACTGGACATACAGATACACAATAACAGTCACATAATATCGTAACAACAGTCCACATTAAAGGTAGCATGATCACAGTTGTGAGCAACATTGAGTGACCACAATGCATTAAACGTTATAACAATTTTGAAGTGTCCACCATGCCAAACATCACAACGTACTTCAGTATTACGAAATGTGTGTATTTCCTGTCTTGTTGGTATTGAAAGGAATATTCGTTTTGGGATAGAGGGTTCGCACTGTGATCTGAGCGTTTTATTTTGTATCATGATTTGCGAAAGTAGATTAAGTGGTTTTAATTCGGATATGCTAAGAGCATTAAAATTATTCGCGGAAGCATACTGATCTTCAATTTGAAAGAAGGCATCACGAAGTGCTAGAATGAATATATAATGAATAGGATCTTATATTTCAGCATTATTTATTTATTAATACATAGGTCGGTAAGTATTACATACAAGCATTTATGCATTCTTACGTCTGTCAAACATATTGGAATCTCAAAATACACAGAGCACCAATGATTTAAACTGCCGCAGGCCGGACCATGACCTAATGTTGGGTCGAAACATGTGGCCTATGTTTAAACAAATAAGTAGTGTTGACGTTTATGATTGTATTCCTTATATCCTGATCGTGTTTTTGTTATTACATTAGAGGAATTTTTCGTTATTGGCGTTTGGTTAGTAGTTTTGGTGCCGTGTGTTGAATATAACGTCATTTTAAACAGTGCTTGACGTTTGTAATTGTGGGTTTGGTTGAAAGATATTGTGACATGCAGCAGTAAACCTCTTTAGCTGTATGACGTACTGTGAAGAGCAAGTTAAATTCTTGGTTCATTAAGTATCCGAAACAAGGATTATATAATATTTTGCATATGAAATCTGATTCTTCAGCATTGTGACATGGAAACGTTCAGAATTATATAAATGTAATATATAAACAACAAAATGTATAATAATATGAAAGAACTGTTAATCATATTCTATTCATCATTTTTCCATTTCTTCCTTCCCTTCCCAATTTCAAGCTTTCGTTTTTACATCATTTATGCATACCAAAAGAGTTCTTGCAGTACATTCAACATCTGAGTAACAAATATAACAAACATAACTTACCAATCACAATTGTCAAATTTTCTGATGTTTAACAAATTCTCATTTAACCACATTATTATTAGCCAATGATATTATGGCAGACAGGCAATTAAGCACGACTCAAGAAATATTAGAATCAGATTAAATTTAACGATTAATGTGGTAAAAAAGTAATTGGAATATTAACAAAAAAGGATTTATTTAGTTACCAATGCGCCCTATTCCCAAAAGTGCGTTGATTGTGATAGGTTGCCACACTTTCCTTATGTGATAATATGGTATAAACAACCCTACATAAAGATGATTATGGAAGATTTGTAGAACAATACTGACAGGTAAGAAAAGAAGTACTCGAAATAGAACATATCCAAGTGAAAATATGTAAAAAACAAATACCAGATATTCTGACCTAGTTTCGAGTACGGAACTCCACGACTAAAAGTGGCAACAAAACAACTGACCCACGGTATGTAATTTTTGGCAATAGTTTAAAAGGGGCTTCTAAAAAAATTCAATTTTCATCTCGCTGGAAACGTTTGGTGTTTGCTATAAAAAAGAACCACCTAATGCTGTTTAGGGAAATTATCGCTCTTTGTTTTGTTGTGTTTAAAAAATCAATAATAAACTTTGATGCAATGCCTATAATTGTTGGGTGTTTAAGCATGATGGTACATAAAGTAACCGCTGTACATTTGAGGACATATCAATGAAGATAACTAGCGGACAAATTCCCAAAATTACGATCTAAAGAATATGAAGGTTACAGGATTTCGGTGATTCAATGTACATAGTACAGTAGAATCGTATTTAGGAATATATCTATATATACACCCACATATTCTTGACGACGGCACTAGCTATAGATATGCCTTTAACCTCATTGTCCGACAGCTATCTCTCTCTCTCCAGCGATAAGAAACACCGGTACGTACTAAATACGGGGCAGGGTGCAGGGAGCAGGGTGCATGTTTTCCTGTCCGATCCTTCTAAATATTTCGGATGGAGGGATTAGACAGGGAAAAGATTTCCATCATATTTAGGGGTAAAGAAACATGTTCGGCAAACTGTAGATAGGTCAGCATATACAATGAACTTCATCGGCTTCAGAGTATATTCATTAACATGTTTATTCTCCACTGATAGTCTCAAAGTGAGGAAAAGCAAATAGAATGAATGATATTCAGTGCACACGATATAATATCCAGTTCTCAAGAAACATGCCGCATCAAAGTTAATATTAAATCGCCTAGGATATTTAAAAACTTAGAAGGTTGCGTTCCATCTCCTACACCAATGTCTCTATGCGGAACTTCCTCTTGCTGTTGACTATTCCGCCTGCTAGCAGTGATCTCCTCACAATTCCACCATCTTGCTGACATCTATGCTGTTGTCCTTCAATTCCTTCAGCACTTCCTTCACTGTCGCTTCGTCAGGATGTTTGCTTCGAAACGACACATAAACATACGCTGCAAGCAGATTATCGTGTGATGTAAGATTTGTATTTCATTTACGTGTAATTGAATAAAATGTGACTAAAACAGAATTCACAAGTTTCTACCGTCTTTTCATTCCCCTCAATATCCAGCCTTTCCCTTCCAGTACATTTCCCTATATGCCTTCCCTCTTTTGTAGACATTAAATATAAATATACTCTGTGGCTATAGTGGTGGTTCAGTAACGTTAAAATCTGGTTAAGAAGGCCTTAACGGAAAGCAAATGAATACGTCGGGATAGAGGAATTTTTATGTTTTTCTTACTGTCATGTGGACTGTAGAATATTTTTATTTCGAACGTGCTGGATGGAAACATATTTTATTAAAAATATGTGAGTTTTTCATTGTGCGTGGAAATTAAAATGTTAATATACAGTGGATCAACAGCGAAATTGTTCAACCAAAATAAAAAATATTTCCGGCAATAGATATGTAAAGAAATATTGTGACATGATTTGGTAAATTATTTTGAGGTTTAAAACATTATTTTCTAACTTATAGTAAAATAACTTATGTTTGTCAGATTTTACAGAGACTTGAAGTTTCTCTACTTTCCTTCATGAAACACTCAGATATAAATTTAATTGGCAATTCATGAAGTGGCATCGAATTGCTTCGATGCAGAAATTCATAGAAGATGAAGAAAACACTCGCAGTTAAGAATTACGCGAATTCGAGTTACAGTCTGATTGGTTTTCCTAGTGCCTTTTCATAGACCTTACATGAAACTACCAATATGTAATTTTATTACATGAATAGAGCTCAATTTCAAATCATTACTAAATAATTATTAATCAATCATTCATTTACACGATATGCTGTATTGTAAAATAATTAATGTAATTAAAATTATAATTTAAATTTAAGCAGAAGAATTAACACGTACTTTTTGCTGAAACCATGTTAGTAAAATTACACCTACCTCATTCCAATTAAAATCATTCACTTTCAGAGTGCCAAGTTTGCATTCGCCCGAAACCAACATTAACACAGCGATTAGTCTCAAAACGATAATCAGCAGCATGTTGCTTTTAATTCCTGCAAATTCATGAAAACAATTGGTATGTAAATTTTCTTTACCCCTTCTTCAACTTCGCACAGTGAAAACAGTGACTACAGTTATGACTGATCGGCTGTTCTAACAAAGCTTTCAATGGCTAAACAAAACGGAATAATATAGGTATTTTCAATTCAGTACAATATGCCATAAGATACACAAGGTGCAAACAAATATCAAACACATTAAATCAGTGACTAGACTGCTTCTATAGATGCAGGATAAAATAGAGTAAAATACTTGCAAAGATTTCCTCATGATGAATAATTATTTGTTCGAAACATGTTGAAAAGATATAATTTAATTAAATTATTGAATTAGAAGTGTGCATTTTGTTGGTTTTTCTTACACATGTATGTCACAATGCAAGGTTAGGGGAAACTTAAATTCTGTACAAGTTTAGTTCTCTTCTTTGTTTGTCAAATTTCGGGTTCAAATTTCTGTGTGGAAGGAATGTAACAAGGAACTGCACAGAAATTATTTGATATTGATTCAGACCAAATTCCCTTAAATTCCCTACATGAATTTTACTTTGATAATTAATCATTCGTAACTATACATAGATTTGCAAATGGTACAAATTACAAATTACAAATTACACGAACACGAATTGTTCTGATTTGGGAACAAATGTTAGTCACCATCTTACAAGGTACATGCTGCTTCGCATAATTTCACTTTTTTATGCGGTTCATATATTAAGGGAATGTCTGCATTTAATTTATGCACACTGTAATCATCAGGACGCTGAACAACACAGAAAGTAAGTAACAAGTTTACTTACAGTCACTCAAATTGCAGTCGGCCTTTTCTTTCACCTCTTCGAGAATGCCGTTCTGTCAGTCGTGTGCCTCCCTTAATAGACCACATTCAAGAATAAGCTTTGCGTGTAAGAGGGAAATGTATTTTCTCATGAACACCTGACAGATGCATTAGTACATTTTTTCGTTTCGTCGTAACTGTAATGTAGATGTGGCATAAGATATACGAAATTATTTTAGACGCCTTAAGCTCAACTTACTGAACAATATCACTGTAAATACCTAGTTTGTACGTTTGAAATTGTTTTTGTAATTTCGCCCTGTATTAATTTTTGCCGAAATTTTATATTCGCCTTACTTTTCCACTGCTATTTCGTTGTATTTTTCACGCTGTAAACGTTAAGACTTGGAGTCGTTGAAGTATAACTTGCCTGTAGATTTTCATTGCTTTCGGCTGATATAGTCACTAATTCATAAAAACGCAATATTTACAGTTTTGCCTGAAGAGCTTAATGAAATGTGTTGAATTCCGCAATTACTCATTGGAAGACCTATTATTCTTATATAATTGTATGTAATAGTATCTGTCAGTATAGCGACTGAATACGGGATAGACGGTCTGGGATCAGTTCCCGGTGGAGGCGAAATTTTCCGCCTGTACAGACCGGCCGTGGGTCTTACCTATCCACCTGTATAAATGAGTACTGGTTTTTCCGGTGTTAAAGTACGGCCGGAGCGTGCTGCTGACCACTCACCCCCTTCTACAGCCGCGGTAATTGAAGCGTAGAGCTATATCTCTACCCTACCTCTGGGCCACACGAGGCCTGTAACGGGATCACTTTAGCTTTAAGTAATAATACACTTCACCAAAACCATTTGTAACATTAGTGTGTTGTTTCGACGTGTTGCTTAAATTGTGATAAGTATGGAATTTTTAATATATTCTATATTCAAAACCAGCTTCATTAAATTTTTCCAAGACATATTCTGTTAAACATATTCTAGCCTTGATTTTTCTGATATCCATTCAAAACACAATAATACGCTATGATTAAGTGCATATAACTTTGTCGTGTCCTTTTCAGGGCACATCACTCTTGGTAACAAGAGATAAACCTTCCAGATTTAAGATCTCGAACACGGGAATGTCACAGTGTTTCAGTTCTACAATAATTAAATTAAATCAAAGCATATTGTTTGGTAGATTTATACATCCACGTACTCTTGAAGACGGCACTAAATACAGGTGTGACGTTAATTCAAGGTCCGACAGCTATCTCTCCAGCAACAAAGAAAACCGTTACGTATCGAATATGGAGAATGGTGTTAGAGTGGGTTTGGAGGAGGTGGACAGGGGGAATTTTACGGTAATTTAGGGGAAAATAAACGCGTTTGACACAATGTAGCTAGGTCAGCATGTATATTCAGCTTCATCGAATTCTGAGTAAATTTACTGATATATTTATTGTTGGCTCTTAGGCTCACAGTAAGGAAAAGCAAACAGAATGGTATCAAGTGCATTAGCTATATAATATAGAGTTCTCATACAATATTTTGCATACACGAAACATATACATTTGTAAAGAATGTTCAAAATCGCAGAAGTTTGCCTTCCATTCTATTATGCCAGTGTCCCTACGAGGAACTCCCTCCTTCTGTTGACGATTCTACCTGCTGGCATTGATCTGCTCTCCGTTCCAACAACTGGCTGGCATCTATGTTGTTCTCTTGCAACTCCTTCAATACCTCGTTCTTCGTCGCTTCGTCAGGGCGGAGGCTTCGAAACGCCACATAATCAGACGCTGCAAGCACATTATCGGTGATTGTAAGATTTGAATTTCATTTACATGTAATTGAATATGTTGTATGTAGGAGAAAACTACCCAAGATTCTACCATCTCCGCATTTCCAACCCGCAACATCCCCCTCCTGTATACTTCCACATATTCCCATTCAATCTTATAGACATTCAACACAAATACATAATGTTGTTATAGATAGCGTTGGCTAGTGCTAAAGAAAGGTTGAAATAGGTCTCAGCGGAACGTACAGGAATACATCGGAAAGCAGAAATTCTTATGTTTTTCGTAATGGCATGTGTGTTGTAGATTATTTATGGTGATGAACCGGTTTGTTGGGAATATATTTTGTTAAATCTATGTGCTCTTTTCACATCGCGTGTGGAAAATGAACTGTTAATTTGTACCAAAAACATTATCTGCAAGCCAAACGCAACAAATTGTATCTGTCATACTGCTGTACGGTCGAGTAAATAATTCTGATATGAATAACAGTATGTTCTACTTATACTGAGTATGTGTTTGTGTTTTGTTTAATATAAAAAGCACACAAAGCGCGTGGTCCTTCTTATGTTATCATGACTCTAGTGTCTGTCTGTCTGTAAGGCACAATTTTCAGAAAATAAATATTGAAAAATTAATCTTTTTTTTTTGTCTACAAATTGCTTCCGGGGAAGTTTTCCTATCTAAGAATAATCCTTCGTTATGTCGTCATGACTATACATATGTGTTCATTAGAACACACATTATTCTTGTAAATTTACCTACGAGCATGAATATGTTCAACAATTTCGGAGAATTTCTGGAATAAAAATATTTTGAAAAACTTTCTTTTCTAGGACAAGTTGTTCGATGTGGATGGAGAATGGACGGACGGGTGGATTTACGGACCGCCATTACAAATCTAGGAGTCAATTTGAAAAATAGTTGGAGAAGCCTAATATAGTCCACTTTGTCATCCATTTAAACATTCACAAGACACGTACTTACATTTGTTTAATTCCAAGTAACAAAACTTGGCAATGACGTAACGGTCGTAGTCAACTGCTACTATTTGGAGTTGACCATTCCACATTGCTGCAATTGTGATATAAGTTAATATAATTATTTACGGAAATTTATTAGAATATAAATTTTGGAATTACTGTGCTCGAGGCTGAGACAGATTCCATAATGAAATAATGTTAAATACCAAGTTGATGCAACAAGATAATTTTTATTTATTTATACTTAGCTCGACATGTTTCGGGTACATAGTCCATCATCAGGAGGATTAGATTCTAAGTAGTATCATATGGTTTTCTGTACCGAGTTTGTGGATGGTTGGTGGTTTTGAGAGCCGCTGCTTAGCTCTTGTGTACTGTGCGGATGTTGCCGTGCGACTCGGTGCAGAAAACTATATGATGCAAATCAACATCTAATGTTCTTGATGATGTGCGTAATAGCCCGAATCATGTCGAGCTAAGAATAAATCAATAAAATTAACTTGTTACATCAAGTTGGCATTTCACATTATTTCATGAGGAAGATGAACGGTCAAACAACCCGCAAGATCCCATAATACAAGTATTTACCGACACATTACCAATTTTAGCAGTACCATATTGTGAACAATAGTTTTAGTCATGGTCTGCTAAGATTTGAACCTGAAACACGCAGAACACGAATTTGAGCAATCACATATTTAAAAATTGTTTGGTCGGTTACTTCAGTGCTGAAGGAAAGCAAGACACTTTCGACACTCAGTAAAACGTTACTAAAATGTAGCAAAAGTTTGATCTTTTGAAAGTAGATTGTGGGTAAAAAAAAATAAATATAATATAAATGAAGACAATTTTTAAATTTTCTGTAACACATCAATCACATTCACAAACTATTCCTATATTTTGTCTGCATCCATTTGATCTCCTTTCAGCAATCTTGTCCCACAAATCAATCTACAAGTTAAGGTCAGGCGTTTACATTTTTAAACCTTCATTCAGCTCCTCTCCTCCCTGTTACGCACATTGTCTTTTTACATTACGTAATTTGGTCAACCCTATAATATATAAAAATGGGCGTTGTGGATCTATGAAATGTCTCCATCCCTTCACAAAAACCAACTCCTTTTATGCGACCGACGAGAAAGTATAAACTGCAGTATCTGGCTTTGTTAAATTCATTGTGAAATGAAAATTATGTGAATAATTGAATGTTTTAGGAAAAACTTTATTCTATCTCTTTTACATGGACCAGTGATATCTTCATTATATCTCATTATCCATACGGCATTGAGGGTTTATAAAAAGAATTCGATGGTTAATTGTTATGTTTCCTTGTGAATTCTTCCGCACATCGAAAAAATTGTACACTTTACTTACGCACTAGGTAGTATATATCCATATAACCGGTACTGTTCCAGTTTGTAACATATCCGTAGGTTTTGTAGTGACGTTGTTCACTGTAGAACACAAGAAGTAGAGAAATTGAAACAACTTGCATATTAAAATTATAGAAAACTTAGTAGTGTTGAAGGTTTTACGGTTTTGTTTGGCCGAACTTAATAGCAGAGAATTAACGAGGTTTTTCAAATTGAAGTAAAAATTTATGTTTTTTCTTATGCAATAGTTGAGACATGCACATCTACTGTATAGTGTGCAATTTTGCTCTGTATTTAAAAATATTTCAAAACTTCGGCAAATTAAAAAAAAATGTATTTTTTGTCTTATTCAGAACAATTTTACCCATAGCTGAAGCCTTATGTGCTTAGAGATAGAAATGAATATCCAAGTTTATGTAGCAGTTGGCAGGCAGCAACATCAGTACAAGTAACTACAAAATACTTACATTTAAGCTGTTGGCAACCGTGAAATTTTAGCACAGTATAAATAACCTAACGAATTTCATCACAACTTCTAACAATTTTTTAAGTTTTGTGTTGGCTGACTCGAAATATAAATTTGTTCAAGTTAGCTAAATTTCACACATGTATTTATATATATATATATATATATTGCTATAAGCAACAGGCATTTTCCTAGATTATAATTTAATTATATTTTCTCTATTAAATATTTCACTGTAACATTTGTATTAAGGTTTCTTTAGAAATGCCCGGCGATCTATTCAATTTTACAAATCACACATTTGAATTCAAAAGTTGGCTATAATATGAAGCCTATAGAATTCATATGGTAATATGTGTTGACATATATTTATAAAACTAGCTGTTCTAGTGACTGTCCATTTGATGGATCCCCATATTGGTGCCATTGTGGTAAAGTTAGTAACATCATTCCTGTTTTTGAAATATTACTGTACATTTGGTTTTGATTGTAGAGGTGGTCATAAGGAATGGCACGTGTTTTATTATATTAATGCATTGGAAAATTTTCTTCTCCCTCAATCGATGGCATAAATCGATATATTGGATGCCGCAAATCCTGGGCTTCTGCATATCAAGAGAATGCAGAGCTAAATATATTGACATTACAAAATTGGAAATTTATTAAAATTAAATAACTCAAACACCAATAAAACACCACATTATTTAAAGCCCATAAATCTTTGAATAGAAATTCAATCTCACAAAATATATCTATTTACCGCCACAAAGTGCAGTAAAAATAGACGGATATTGTGAACCCACCTGACGACGTATAAGTCGCTGGTCATAAAGCTCCTGTTTCCCACAGGGCTTGAAATAAAAAATTCGTGGCAGGCAATGTTGTTTTCAATATCGTTGGAGTTGTACAAGATCGTGTACCAAAGACCTGAAAACTGTAAGAACACGAAATTTGTGACACACTTCTGGTGAGCAGAAATTCTTAATTATAGACAAATTGTAAATTTATTAACTCTTTTATTTCTTCTTTTAGGATAACAGGAGTTGTGAAACGGAGTTTTCCGAACATGTAGTTGTGCGGAGGAAAATGGATCAGCTGATAACGTGAGCAACTGCTAATGGAGTTTAGTTCAAGTGTCGATTAAGACCACAAGAAGAGACAAAAAAAGAACCTATAACATAATTTTGAAGTGTGTTAACCTAACAATTGTATCTTACTGAAAGTACAAAGTGTTTTGTATTCTGATTACATGTTTGTAGGCTTTGTATTCCAACACGCCAACTCATGGGCCGTATTGTATTTAATTGTGTTGCTTGAACAAAGATTGTGCTTGTTGATTTTTCACAAAGTTTGCTTCAGTCAAGTGTCAGTTTAAAAAGTAATGATAAGTTTTAAGATAAATGTAAGAAAGCTTATATTTAAGTAAACTATATGCATGTTAGATCTAAAAGGAAAGTGAGTTTTCCCTACATATTTTCGAGAAATACACAAATATTAATTTAAAAGGCAATTCCTTATACCGCATCCAATTTATTCGATGCGGAAATTCATAGATGAAGAAGAAAACACCCGCAGTTCAGAATTACTCAAATTCTACTTTCCTTCTGATTTGTTTTCCTAGTGTTTTTCATAGACCTTACATAAAACTACCAATATGTACTTTTAATTAGAACACTAGAGTTTCGTTTCAAACATTTCCAAATAATTATTAATTAATCATTCAATAACCCGAAATTGCAGTTTGATATGTTCTGTTGTGAGTCCGTTAATGCAACCACTAGTGAATCATTAAACAGAGCAGAAGCCTTAACAGCCGTTTATTATAGAAACTATATCAATACATATATACCTACCTTTTTCGAATCAAAACATTTCAATTTCTGAGTCACATGTTCGCATTCGCCCGAAACCAACGCCAAGTTAGCGATTACACTGAAAACGATAATCAGCAGCATGTTGGTTTTAGTTCCTGCAATTCATGTAAATTATATGTAAATTGTCTTCACCCTTCTCCTTCGCACAGTGAACACAGCGACACACAGTTATGATACACCGGCTCTTCTCCCACAGCTTCTAATGGCTGAAGGCAGACAGAGGTCATTTTATCGTTTACAATTCTGTACAGTATGTAATAAAAACCATCAAGAAGCACACAAAAATCAAACACATCCTGTCACAGGCTAGGCTGCTTATATAGATGCATGATAAAATATAATAAACCTGCTTGCACAGATTTCCTTATGTTAAAAAATTACTTGTTCGAAATGTTCCAAAGAGCACAATTGAATTAAATCAATAATTAAAAAAGCGAGCATTTCTCTGTTTGTTCTTACATGGGCGTACGATCCAGAAAATATAAAGTGTGTAAAATATTTTGTTCGCTTCTTAGTCTGCTAAATTTATTTTTCAAATATCTGTGTAGAGAGAATTTTTCAAGCAAGTGAACAGACACTGTTTAATATTAGATTAGACTTTGTATTTGCCACTTTATTTTTCCTATCATTAACTAGCATTCATATATTATTATTATTATTATTATTATTATTATTATTATTATTAAGCAAACTGCAAAAAATGAATTCCGCTAGTTTTGTTAGAAATTATTCAGCATCATACAATTTGCAGAAATGTTGTGTAGAATTTCAATGTTACACACATTTGACACATGAAGATATAAACTGGAATTTTTTGTGCACAACATAGTTCATCGGTTCACTTTACGTCCTGTAGCTTGTAACAAATTGCAGTGTCAGGAGACAAGTTGTGATGTAAGATGGAATAATAACAGAAAATGCCGCAATAAAATTATGAATATCATCTTGGCAATTGAAATCGGTACTTTCTGACTTCAAAACTTTCGTGTAAGCCAATGGACGGCGTGTATAGCTGTTTTGTGTGAGTGTATAGTAATGTGATATCGGCTGCTGTGCGTTTAAAGGTACAGGCATTTCACTGATTTTTTACATTTGAAACTCATTTATAATGACAAAACTTAAGTGCGAAATTCGACTGTTTGTTTAATCATGTCCATCCTTCTGACTGTCTACCCTCATTGAAAAACTAATCCGTAAATATGTTGGGATATTTCGAAAATCTCTCCAGAAAATTCTTGTTTCGTTAACATCTGACAAACAATTGCAAACACGGAATATTAGCAACCTTATGTCTGTCTCCTTGTACGTCCATAATTGTTTCCGAAGAAACAACTCGTTTTCGAAGGACAGTATTTCAATGAAACGTGATTTTCGAAGTTATGCCCAAGAATTCTGAAATCGTTAAAATCTCTCTAAAATTTCAGTTACTTTACATGAAGACCAATGTAAATTCATGATTATATAAAGTCAATTCTTTTAAAAAGTGATCTTTTTTCATAGAATTTATAGAACGGCACATAACTCATATTTTATTTTAAGTAACTTTTCCTGAAATTTGTACATTTGTTAAGATAAAGCATAAGAATATGTAGACCCGTAGGTACTGGGAACTTCAATTGTACGTTTGTAATTATGTGAAGTGTTGAAGAATAATTTGAACCGCATCAATAGTTTTTTGTTCTTTGACTTATAGTGAAGTGTATTTCTCAAGTTATATATTCAAAAGTATTTTTTTTGTATTTTATATTTGAAATCAAGTTTATCCTCTCTGTGTCGTGCAATCACTCAAATATTTATTACTTAGAATATAAAGACACGTGTCTTTGTCTGACTGTGTGTGGTATAGGAAACTCAACAAACAGTCACCCTAGCCCTCAGTTTGGCTGCAGCACCACAGAAAGAAAGTAACATAAAATTAACTTACAGATACTCGAATTGCAGTCTGCGCTTACTTCAACCTCCTCGACAGTGCGGTTGTTTCAGCCTTGTGGACCCATTAATAGAGCATTTTCTAGAATAAGCTTTGCGTGTCGAAGGCAACGTATTTTAAAAGAAACATCTGGCAGGTGCGATAATACTTTTGTTCTATCTTTGTAACTGTAAGGTAGATGTAGCTTACAATACACGAACATCTTTTGAACGTCTTACGCTCAACTTGCTGACAAATATCAGTGTAAACACCTTATTTTTAAATTAGAATTTACTATTTAATTTCGTCTTGTAAAATTTCTACTTTGCTCTTGTAACATTTTCTGCCTCAATGTCTATATTTGCCTTTATATTTTTCCAGCTTTTTCGTTTCTTTGTTCACTTTTTCGTGATAAATTTTGATATATATATTTTCGTCAGTAGGGTTGAGAGAAACGGCTGAATTCCGTGATTAAACATTGATAGCCCTATCAGTCTTCTATAGATGTATGTTCTAATAAAAGTCACCAGGACAGATGCGTGACAACAGTCTGTTATTTAAGCGAGTTTTTACATTTTGATAAATCATTATTTTTTATTATATTCTCTATTCGAAACCAGCATGATCGGCACTGTTTCACGAAAACGCAACGACGTTCATTTTTCAAGAATAGAAAACACACATATTTATATATTTCTATGAAATATTCTGTTAAATATATACTAATTGAAATGTTTCTGTTTCTTCATTTATTTTCTTTTACAACCCTTTCACTTTACATTATTTTAGGCCATTCCGAAATATTTCTTGCCGTCCCTTCACCATCTGATGATACAAACATAACCAACACTTCACCGTCACTCACAACACTCAAACTTTATGCTCTTCGACATATTCACATTTCGCCGTATTACTTGCAACAAATGAGGTTCAGGATGAGAAATAACTACGTACATATTAGGAGATATTAGAATCAGAATAACTTTAACTGTTGTTGTGTTGACAACGTTATTAAAACATTAATTATAGTTGGGATTTAACGTAGTGTCAAATATTCCCTATTTTCAAAAGAAAATTTCTGTGAAAGGTTACAAAGCACTCATAATTTGATAGTATTGTATGTGCACCACTACATTATTGTACTATTATTATTGTTATTATTATTAATTCCACTTCTGTAGCCAATAGGTGACAGCAGTCCTAACACTAGAAAAAAAAGAAATAAGAATAAATGTAGTAAACGAAACAATACACAACACAGTACACACAATACAAAACACAGTATATGCAAGTATACATATTAGCAAAATATCCACACATTACAAAATCCACACATCACACA
>Ga0123355_10010235_pt1 | contig 14342 bp, 9 predicted proteins | sample TergutEmb28metaG_3_FD_89872 | JGI IMG/M metagenome (GOLD analysis project Ga0123355, IMG submission 89872) | Embiratermes neotenicus P1 segment gut microbial communities from Petit-Saut dam, French Guiana - Emb289 P1 | ecosystem: Host-associated > Arthropoda: Insects > Digestive system > Gut ...
CCATTGGGGAGACCCAGATGTAGATGGGAGGATAATATTAAGATGGATCTTTGGGAAGTGGGAGGGGGTGGAGACTGGATGGAGTTGGCTCAGGATAGGGACAGATGGCGGGCACTTGTGAATACGGTGATGAACTTTCAGGTTCCAGAAAGTGTGGGGAATTTCTTGACTAGCTGCAGAACCAGTTAGCTTCTCAAGAAGGACTCTGCTCCATGGAGTAAGTAAGTAAGTAAGTAAAAGAGAAAGCAGTGTACTGGCACCCACACACACAAAAAAGCAACACTAACTGCACAAGATGGGTGATAAACTATCAATAAAATCACAGTCTCTCCTAATGATGGAACACAATTCATTATGCTACAGAAAATCTGTTATATTCTGTGGCACTCATTTTGGTGATTACTGAAACCACATTCTGGATTTTGATCTGTAAGGCCTCCTAATTTTCTGCCTCAAGTTACCCTCAGACATTAAGCCACACATGAACGTATGACATAAATAATGGCCGTTTGTCTGACAGCCAATCTTAATTACAGCAACAAAAAGTTATACACATTTTAAGTAACATATCAGCACACAGGAAGGAAAAAGTACACCCTGCATGTTCATTAATCCTCTCAGTGCCTGGCTGCATAGTTATGGTATGCTAAAAATTGATATACCTTTCGAAAGAGTAATGTGATTTAATTATGTGATTGATGCTGAAATCTTCTGGACAAGAAGCAGGTTTAACATACTTGAAACAGTAGCTGACAGATCAGCCATCCAGCACTAAGGTGGTTAAATAGGTTTGGAGTGAATTTATTGTACTGCTATGGGATGTCTGAATGTTCTGGGGAGAATGATTTGCAACAGCTACTTCCAAATAACAACTAATGCAACCTTACTGACAAATGTTCTTGAACGTAGGATAATCCAATTTGGGCTTAAATAGCAAAAAATGCTCTCCTCTGCTGTTTTTACACACTGGCTAATGTCCCAGAACAACCGGAATTACATAGTGAACAATTGAAAATCTGCCTGTATGTTCAACTAATAAACAGCCTACGAAGTATACACGAAATATAATTACCATCAAATACAAGAACCTCTGCATTTAATCTTTAAAGTAAAAAATGTGCTTGCTGAAACATGCCAATAAGCTATAAATATTTATGAAGTGGTCTATTACAATGTAAATGGCAGACAAAACACATTTCATTCACCATATCATTTGTACAAACAGAATGAAAATCATAACCAAAATAATGACTGACTGTAAAATGTGCAGCAACCTCTGGACTGCTGTATACAACAGAGTCCCCACATTTTTCATATAAATTAAATATATCAGAATAACAGATATGCAGTACAGGCGAAGAATGTAAAATGCAAAAAAACAGAAATTCTGATAAAATAATTGTTTCATGTTTGCAGGACTACTGTTCTAGAACAAGGAATAAATGAAACCAAACTCGGAAGACAATACACATCACCAAAGTATCATAGATGTCGAACACTGCAGCACCTAAATTATTGTTAGCACAACGTTCTCCAGCTATAACAATTTTTTATTCTTAGACGAATAAAATGCATGCAAATAATATTCTGCTGGCATTCTTTTCTACATGCATACATTTCACACTTGCAACAACCAGTATGTCACCAAGTTGTACAAATGATATACAAGATCAATCACAAACTTACCAATTTAATGAATTCAAACATCTCTAATATTGCAGAATCCAAGAGGTTGTATCTCCCATTGTTTCTTACAAATGCATCTATAACTGGTGCGAAGAGGTTGCCCTTTATGATGTACCTGTTGTAGAATTCATCCTTCAGAGCAATTATCTTCCTCATAAACCTCAATGCACCTAAAAAGCATGTTATCAAATTACAGTACTTATCACATTACACCACATATACAAAATGTTGCAATTACACATTTCCAATAATCAGACATCCTTCTTGTGACTAAAGACATACTTGAATCACTCTACAATATGTCACTCAGTGGCCAATAATAAGTTACTATATTACACCTTGATACCAGCTGGCTTTCAGCCATTAGATTTTCTTTCTAGAATGCCCATGCAGCAAAATATGCACTGAACAGTATGGGATTTCTCAGTATTCTAGTAATGGTGTTATACAGAGTGCTGCGATTTCCCAAGCATGATCAGAATTTTTTTCACTGAGCATTGAATTATGAGATAATGGGCAAAGATCATTCAGATTTAAACATACGTATGTAACTAGAAAATGGCCATTTTACTAACAGAAAAATGGCCATTATATTAAGTCTACCTCCTAAAATGAAGTCTATGATTATTATGATCTGGTTACTGGTTTATCTTTAGATAAACCAGTAAGCAGATCATTCTCTGGTTAGAGCTTCAAGGCCTGTCAACATGCAAAGAGTAGTTTGTATTTTTCCTTCAAGTACACTCAATCTGTACTTACAAAGCACGAGGAATGTGTGTGTAGACTTCATGAGTACCAAAATGCGCCTAAGCAGATCCTTATTGAGAATGCAGTTCTTGATGTGGTAAGTATGATGTTCTACACAGAAGGATAGTAGCTCTAATATGAGGCCCAACAACTGCACAGTCTGGTAATCCTCTTTAGCTGGATGGTCTTCAGCCGTATTAGCTAGTAATGGTGCTACAAGTAAAAGTCTCAATCAGTTTCTTCTCTAAGGTAAACAATTAAAAAAAAAATACTACAGGAAAGGCCAACACATCCAAATCATTGATATAATTAAGATTATATACCAAAAATGTATGTCCCAGTTATAAAAGGAAAATGTAAAAACACTTGGATCATTTTTAACATTAAATTAAGCACCCCAAACATTTCCAAGTTGTAAATATTTATACAAGAGGTTCTCTTTGACAACTGTGACATTCCACTTCCTGTAATGTTCTTATTAAATATATAATGTGTTAGTTATTAAATATGTAACATATTCACCACAACGTAACTCTGATCACTGTGTACATTTAAAATGCTTCTAGAGGTGTCTGTAGTTGTCTAATATTTACTTGCAATCAATTCACACTTCCAAAGGATGGGAGTTTTTACTAACAAATTTGTGATGTATTATACAAGGAGTCTTGACTTACTACCAATCTTGTGATTCATTACAAAAGATGCAAAGTCTTGACAAGATTTTTGGTCTCACAAGGCAGCTACTCTTTCTTTCTTGGTCCACATAGTTGTCTAAAGGGAAAACAATGTGTCTCCAATTGTTATCAGCTTTTTCTTAACATTCTCTCTTTTGCATTCTGATTACTGCATTAAGGTTAGCTTTAAAAAATTACAACAATAGCAATGATATGATTATGCACAGTGATGCAATCCATTTCTGAACATTCACAATGAAAAGGTGCAAACTTGTAACTATGAGTTTCACCATCTGTCTCTATGCAAAAAACAATGAGACCTGCGCTTGATTCTGATCACCATTCTTTGGGATAATGTAATGCCATGATATTTGGTGGATAGGTAACAACATTCTGAGACCATACTGTAACAGAGGTTTTCAAAGTACTAATCAAATCATAGGCCCAATGATGAATCAGTGATATACCAAATTATATACTGGCCCAGCATACATACCAATAAGAACATGTATACTGTGCTTGTAGAAGTAGTTAAGGAAGTCCGTTTTCTCAGATTTGTTGACGGAAGCTAGCATGTTCTCTGGATCTAGAAGTATTCTGAGGATGCCCATCAACTGCACAGCACCCCCTAACTCAGGATCATTATCACAGATCATTTGTTCAATCACCACGTTGATAAGCATTTGGTCCTGCAAGCAAATATCCACATAAACATCATTCATGACCTTTGCTCATTTGGAAAAAAATTCTCATCCCCCATATGGAACATGATCAACATGTCTGCCTACAGCTACGAACCTGGGGCAGGTGATCTTGAAGTTCCAGCAATGGATGGCCCTTGAGATGAAAACGATTGGCCCATGAAGGTATTTATGTACCAAGAACTCGTGCAAGAAACTTCTGCAACTTTACAAATTCACTAATCTCATTCAGTTTCAGTGTTGCACCTAGAATTTCTGAAACGCTGCAACATATCTCAAAATTCGCGAACGAACTGTTAAATCGGCTACGTTCTTTGATGTAGGCTTATAGAATGTTTTAATTTATTTAAGTCAGGTAAAAGAGATTTTAACTATCCATATGGCCATACATGAGTGCAGTGTATTATTAAGTTCACAAAATTCAAAATCCATGCCACAGTTTCTGTTTTTAGGTGTGTTCAGAAAATTCCAAAAAGCAACTATTAGCTTGGTCATGTCTCTCCATCTGCCTGCATGGAACAACTGGGCTGTCACTACACGCATTTTTCATGAAATCTGATATTTGAGTATTTCTCAAAAACCGGTACAGAAAACTCAGTTTCATTAAAGTCTGACAAGAATAACGGGCATTTTCCATGACTACCCACGTACATTTATGATACTATTTCCCTCAATTCTTTTTAGAATGAAAAATGTTTCTGACTAAAATCGTGGAGAAAATCATTTTATACTCATAACCATTTTTCAAAAATGGTGCTGTTTATGAGATAATGTGAAAAAAAATATGATAAAGCCAGACAGGGCACAGATGACAATTTAACATGGCACATGTGCTTTGCATGCTGGATAACTAAGGCTACAAACACACTCAGAATATGTAATACTCATTGCTTTACCACGGCAAAAATGGTAACGCAAAAGCGCCTCAATATTATGTTACATGTACACTGCCAACCTTGTTGGTTTTGAGAAGTGAAGTTAACAACAGCAAAAAGGGGCCAGTCCTCACTAACTTAGTCCTCCCCATTCCACTTTCATGTGTACATTCTAACACAGTTTACTCTCAGCTAATCAGCGGTTATTTATTTGACAATCTCAGTCATGTATTACTCTTCGTCATCTCAATCTACCACTGTTACAAAAATTAAAATAAAATGCGTACAAACTTGCTCCAGATACATAGATTGAAGCACAATGAAGACTTAAGTTCTGTTAAAATGTGGGAAATCTGTAGATCAGCCGACAGCCTGTCTCACTCTCAACAAGGTCTCGGCAAGATAGAATTCACCAGAATTGCAATGTACTACAGGTAATTTCTTCCATGAAAAATCAACATGTCGGCTACTTAGCAAACAATGAGTCAGGATAATGAAGTAAGTCAATGCCTTTCTCTAAAGCACTGCGAAGCAGCTACAGCCTCTCCAAAATATATGATTCACCTTGCAGTGCACTGAGCACTGTCAGCTGTTCAAGGCCCTCCTCGGCTAATTCAGCAGCAAGGAGGCAAAGAACTTCCCGGACATCAGCCTCCTCCAAATCTGGGAATCATTCCCTTGAACTTCACAGCCTAAACTGAAAATGTTCCTTCTTTTGTCCTGCTAGGTGCAGAATCCTCTTTAGTCACCATGGCAGGCCACAGCTTATACCAGCACCAATTCAGAGCTGTGGACATCAGCTCACCCACGGACTCCTTTATATTTACTGTTCACTCAGCCATTCTGCACAATTTCCATTATTCAATGACACCAACAAACATATTCTTCCCAAATGCATCAAAGATACTGTGAAAGGTTAACAAATGTAACAGCTCATGAATTCTGTAATGAGCCCCTGATTGAGCCGCTACAGGAGTGACGTGGTGGTGCTGGACAGGTACTCGACCTGGATATTCAGATGAGTAAGGTAAACATCCTATGAATGCTCCCAGGTATCATCAAGGCCAATAAAGACTTTAAACACTATATTCTTGGACTTCAGTTACAGCTTTCAAACCAGCCTTTATTGGTATGAACTTCTCCCTCACCAAACCACCAATGAATGGCAACCCTTTCTGGGCCTCATCTTCCAGCCATACAAAATAAAATATGCCCTTTCCTTCTTTTAAAGAAAGAAGTCACAACAACTTACACATTAAATTTTACCACTTAATGGAACATTAGTCTTAATGCTTCCCCTGACCTTTTCTTCATTTTTACTGAAACAAATATACGCAGTTACACCATAATATGTCCAACCACAGCAATTCTCTTTCCCTTGTCAAACTTATCCAACACCACCATTCAGCACATCCATTTCTCTAACAAATACACCAGTTACCTTCTTCTTATACTTCGGCTCTTCATCAGCACATAGATCATGCTTTTCTGGAGGTAATTAAAATAACAGTATGACAGTTATCTCCAAAGATGGTGAGAAGTACAGATGAAGCACATTCCATATTGCATATTACCTAGATAACAGCTACGGGGATAGGTGAATACATGCAACGTCTTATGTAATACTCAGTGCACCTGCGCAAGTGACAGCTCACAAAAGCCCTGCACCATAGTTTACAAGGGTTGCAACAGTAATTGTCCAAAACCATGATCTACAAAGATATGAATAAGGAAGGTATACTGTACCATACTTTTGTACAAGCAAGCCAGAATCTTTTCTCCTTATTTTCTTGCTCTAAAACTACAGTCTGGCTCATAATTATATCATTTTTTATATGAAACCTAGTCTGTATTGCGGTTGATTATGAAATGCACTACAGTTTATGATACAGAGATCATTGCAAATACATCAGTAATGAGTGTATATAAATAAATAATTCACAGAACACATCTATGAAACTGCATGCAACAAGAAGAAGCATGACTTAATCTGGAAGGTCAAATCACTGTCAATGTTTTGGCAACAAAGAAAATTTCTACCCTTGAACAGGAAATGGTAAACTGGGTACAAGGATAAAACCTTCTAAACTAGCTTTCTGTAGCTGGTTACCAATGCAGCTGGAATTCAGTGCTGGATGCCTGATCAATATGTGTTTTAAAGCCAGACACCACAGTTAACGAAAAAGCAAACCTCTGATAGTACTGTATTAAGTAATCCAACACAACTAATTGCAAATTTTACTGTGGGACATCCTGCTGTGTTTATGTAGATTATTAAGTGGTAAGAATCATCACACATGACAACTTATTAAACAAATTACTTTGTTATTGAAACAGTTGTGTTTGATGGTCCTTATCACATACTTGTAACAAACAATCATCAGTCCACACATAAAATGTATTTAAAACAGCATTCATAACTTGCTATAAAATAATACAGTAAACAAACATGCACTGAACTTGACTTAATATTTTCAGGCACACAGAACAGCTACCAGAAACTGATTTTTTTTTTGTAACCATGACATTAGCGAAAAAACACATAACTAATCACGGCAACACAAAGAAATGTTTATAGCAACTATTAAATATGCAATCTCATGTACAACACAGCAATGCACCTTAATGAAAGAAGCAAATACACATAACCAAATAAGTAACAGTCTGTTAATCACAGAGTTTTCACTCTTCATCAGTCACAATTCCTATCATCACAGCTCCCAACACCCTGACTGCAACCCAGTGTAGTTTGTGCATTCCTTGCCCAGCAACCCCAACTATTTTCAAACACATTAACTACTATGAAGGATATCAGTGAACAAGTATGAGACTGCAAGATTGGCACAATGGCTACAGTCAATATCTTTTGAATGTCACTGGTACTCATGGACAAATTAATTTAAAATTTTGACAAGTACCTTTATTTAATCTTAAATTCAGGTGCAGCTTATATGCACACAAATACAGTAAACACACTGGATGGCTTACTGTAGTCCATCATTATTGAATGCACAGTCCTATCTTCAGAATCAGGCAGCCATAATTTTTCTAGTCTTATTCTAAAGTTTTATTCACAAGCCCAATACTCATTTGTTGGAAAGGTCTGTAGTTACATGAGTACATGCATTAAGACACATCACCATACCAAGTACTAATTCTGACTATAACTTACCATTGCAACAGATGCTCTGAATTCTCATACATGCCTCAAATCATTCAAAACTATATGTCTGTTGCAACTGAGGCAGAAGCCTGACAATTATTTTGAAACGATTTCATAAACTTCTCTCTCACGTTTCCCCATACACGGTCTTGAACTCCGGACTATGACTTAATAATCGTTGCAATCCCACATGAAATATAACACACGAATCAGTGTCTGCTGTATACATACATTTCACACCACTAAAAAACTTGAAGAAAATGGTGATGCATACAAAATTTGAAATCTCTCAGTATAGTATTCCCAAATTTCCCAATGTTTTGCCCAAACATAAGTTATGAAAAGTTTTACCAACATTTAACATTTATACTTTACTAAAAAACACACTCATCCATATTCCACATAGGTGCCAAACCTGCACATCATGCAATATGTCCAGTACAGCAGGCAAATTCTGCATTCAAGAAAACAAATAGTTATATACCACATCAATCACATTCACTGTGCATCAACTTTTCTATGAAGTGTCCTTATTTTTTAAACCCCCTGTTATACAAAATCCATACTAAAATAACTATATAAACATACACATTATGATATTACTGTTTTACAGTCTTTCTTACACATGTTAACCAACAGAAAAGCAACTTACTTCATCTGTATTGCTGGTCTGCTGTAAAGTGTAGTCGCGGACGACGGACGGAGAAAACTCAACTATGTAAGTAAGAATATCAATGGATGCTGTTTTTGTTTGAGCATCATCTGCTGCTAAGGTGATCTCCAAAGCTGGGAGAATTCCCAACGAGGAGAGAGTCTGTAAAAAATTCATAAGCCATTGTATATACCTTCTTTAAGTATAAAAATCTACTAACTCACTGTGAAAAAGTATAAAATGATGTACCTTGTAAAATGACTCTTTTCCTTGAGGTTGTAAGTTTTGTGAAAAATTACAGAATTCTTTAAGAAAAAGTACCAGGTCCCTGCGTTTTTGTTCATCAGTTCCTTCATCTGTTAGTTGTGCAAAAAGTTCACTGAGGAACTTTTCATCCTCCTACATGAGATTAGAGAAATTTAAATTAGTAACACAGTAAGGTAATTCAATAACAAGAGACAGTTCAGCCAACAGTTATGGCATTTAATTCACACAACCATTCAGCCATGTATACAATCTATTCTAAATTCATGATAGAATTGAAAGGAACTGCATCAAAATATAAACACAAATTGGTGAACAAACTTGAAGAATACCTGTATTAATGTAACAATTTCCACTTTGTTAAAAAAGATAAAACTTGATAATGTGGACAGCATGTTATCTTCAAAAACAGATGGAGTTGGTAATACGACATCCTGAATGTACTGAACACGGTATGTTTGATGAATTTTTGCGAGCAGCTCTGGGTTGGAAATGGGAATGACCTCTTTAAACCTAAAACAAAGTAAATTTCATTAGACAAAAAACTCTTAAAATGCCCTTACCAATTCACATTTGTTCCAGTTGTTCACAAAAACCAAGCAAATGAAGCCCAGGGTTATAAAACGCAGACAAGTACAAGAATTTGGACACACTGATAATGTTCATAATATTCACAGTTGTTCTGATAGTTTTTGATTTTGTATCTTTTCTAGTAACTAGAAATGTTACTTTCGATCACTCAAAACTTCCAAGTCCATAAAAAGATACACACTTTCAACACCAGCATCAAGTATGTCATCACAAATGTTATACACCATATCCAGCTAACATGATGTCTCATCTGTATACCATGCAACAAATGCAGTGACTCCTGATGCTTCAGCAAATTACGTCTTAATCTCAATCATATTATTTGGCTTTGCAAGTGATGTTCCACTTATAACTGTTTAATATGGCTACAGCCTAATTCTTTGGAATTTCAATCCTCCTGTTTTTATAAGTGGCCTTGCAGCTGCTGAGTCACCACATTAAACATAACAACTGAATTACAGTTGCATTTGTAACTTACCTGGCCAACTGTTTCAGGTACTGTCTGTGGCATTTGGGAGATGGAGAACTTGGATCATATTCAAGACATCCTACGACATCAAATATTGTCTCCTCTGCAAATTTGAATGGGAAAATTAGAACTGAAAATGACTTTCTTCCCAATATATCAAAATTATATTAAGTAGAAACAATTTCAGTACAACATTAAGTGTGGAAGATAAGGTACTGTGTTATGTATTTGACCCACTTGTAAAATAAATCAAATGCTGTGGACAAAAGGAAGAAGGAAATCAAGCACAAGAAATGAGAGAAAGAATGAAAAAAAGTCAACAGTTTTGTAAATGGTATTAAAAAGCAGGCTGAAATGACATGGGCACATTCTTGAATTATCCAAAGAGCAATAAACACACGAATATTTGGCAACAGGGTCACAGCAGGGTCAAGGGGATGCCATGTAGAAAGAGACACCATCAATACACCACACTACTCCAATATTAGACAAAAACTTTCCCTAATTCACCTCCTGAAAAATTTTGGGAATCACCCTGTAATTCTGAATGAAGTCAAACATGCTCTGTATACAGCAGAACCCAGATTTTACATGCTTGCATTTTGCATCTTCAGCAAGGCTGGTACGGTCCCGGCCAAATGCCCATAAGAACAATGTTCCCCGCATTTTACACCACTGGAAGGAGGTCCCCATAAAAACACAAAAGTGGGGTTTTAGCATATATGTTTTCCTCAAAGCCTGTACATAGGGGAAAATTTCTTATATGCAGAGTCCTCTCATATTCCAGAAAATACAGTACTTAACAAGACTGACACATTGTCATCAAACAAAGATGAAAAAAGAAGGAACAAAAATCATGAGTCATAACACAGTCAGCTAATATATGAATGTGAAATTGACAGCACAAGCTCTTCCATGTAGCTATTAATTCTCATGCCTCGTATGTAAATGTAAGTTAAATATTTCACAAAACAAAATCACGCAAAATTTAACAAAGTTTCAGGTTCCTGTAACAACACATTGATATAAAAGATATCAACACTCACCCCCAAACATAACTTCAAATAATGCATTCTTATTTAATAAAAAGATGTTCTTGAAAATTTCATAAAGATAATGCAGGCCTTCTGTATTCTCCAGATCTTCACACATATGAAAAAGATTTAATAGTTTTCGTACATAACCTTCATTTTCAATTGCAACTGCTAATTTCTCTTTTCTCATATGTGATGTTAGGCAGCTTCCCATCAGCTGTAATATAAAGAGAAACATTAACACAATTAAAATTAAGAAGGAATTCAGTTAGAAGAATATCAAATACTATTAGTTATTTGAATTTATGAACATGCCAGGAATTACAGTAACCACTAACACATAACATGTTCATAACAATGCTAGCACACTACACACAATTCGAAGTGGGACTTACTGTATTTCCTACAAGGTAAGTGTTCCTTCAGCATTTGGTAGTCTTAATAACTGAAGTACAAGCTCAAAGAACTCAGAAACATATCATGATGCGTCTTAACACTAACCTCATTGATTTCTTCAAGACGACTAAGTTCACATGGAGGTAGCTCAACTGGTGGAGCAGAGTCTGACATATCATCAAAACGCTCATCCTCTGACTCTTCCACAATGTCTTGTGTTATATCTACTGAGGGATCCTTCCCTTGAACTTGACATATTTTCTCCCAGATTTCATCACAACCAGCTTTTTCTTGAAAACTGAGAGCTAAATCAAAGTTGTCCCCTTCTGACCAAACAATGAGGGTGTCCTGCAAGTTGCAAGCATGATCAATAAAGACACTCTGTATGTACTGCGCAGCACCAATTCCCTCTCAACAAGCATCAGTTTTGGAATTAAGCATTCTGACATCAGCATGCAAGCATGCAGCATTTGACACAATCTCTGAACCAGACTCTACCATATTCACATTATAACACAACTGGCTGTTGGCGACATCACAAAAACGACCTGCACTTCTCCAAGCACATTAATGAATGGAAAATTCCAGCAATAAGTACTAGTCTCTTCTTGCCAAGTCTTAAACTATTAATCTCAATATTTCATAAAATCATTTAAACACATACTTTCTTTAAAAAAATGCAATGTGCAGATGTAAAATGGTGCTGTGTTCTGAATCCTTGTTCACAGTAGTATCACATCACAATGGCAACACTGCATAAATAACTACATAAAGTGGTTGAATAAGCATATAAATAAAATTTCTCATCTGCATACATGACAGACGTGGTAGCACATCAAGACCCAAAGGTGGAAAGACTTCTGCATCAAAACAGGTACAATGATCAAAAAAATGTCAATAATGTTAACACTGCATGTCAAAGCTCAGGTCAATTCAAGGCCCCTTTTTTCAACCACCATGCAATAATTTTAGGCCAAATGTACACAAAAGCTGGTTAATAAGCACTACTTTTGGATGACATTATTTCAATTTGCAATAACTGCAAATACCCAACTGACGAATACCATTTTCACACCAAAAAAACCTGACTGTGAAAGGGTTCATAAATTACAAAAAATCATATACCTGCTGTTTCTGATATGCTGTATCAGGTTGAATCTTTGACTCCAACAACAGTGAGCCTGAAAGTGTAAACACAATTAACACTTTGTGAGTGGACTGCACTGTTAAAGTAAAAAAATAATCATCCTTAAAATTCTTAATCAGCTGCCATATGGTGTATCTGAAAGCTTAATCCCAGTACTATCCTATAGGCTAGTGACACGTGGTACAAAATTAGTACATTCAATAAAAGCAGTAAACTCTGCAATCCAAAGTCATCAGCTTTTCCAAATATTCTTCCTGAAAGGTCACAATGCTTCCTGCACATATCCTGAAATAGTTCTGTTGCAAATTTATCAAATATAGACCAAAATAAGCTGTATTAAAAAAAAAGCCACAATCCGCTTAAGAGGTACCAAAGTAAACTACCGGCAACTCATAACACTATCAACCCAGTATATCATAACGGGAAGACCAAAATATCCTACTTTGAAATTTGGAACAATATACATGAGAAGGATACTTCATCTTCTGTATAAATGCACAGAGATAAATTATCCTGTAGAGAGTGAGGATACTTCACCTTCCGCCTAAATGCACAAATAAATACATTATCATTTGCAAGGTGCAAAAAAAAATGTATTACTTTGGTTCCCTGAGTGCAAATGGTAGTAAATTTAGCACAAAGTTAATAACAATCTACAATGAAAATATTTCCATAAAACACACAGCAAACAACAGGCAACTTGTAATTCTGGAGCCATACTATTTATAAAAATATTACAAATACTCTTACCTTCACATAAGCCTGAATGCTGAAATGACTTCTACCACAGTGACATAATCATAACAGTAACTAAATTATATAATTACAAAATGCCAGTCCTATAAAGAATAATTCCAAAAAGGGGCATCCTTACTGTGCAGGCATATGAGACGTGAACTAAATACAATCGGTGCAATAAACTGGCATGTAATTAAGGTAACAGATTAAAAAAATAAAGTCAAGGAAATTATGTGTGAAAATCCACAACCACATAAAAAGAACTGAATATCTCTGCTGGTAAATGGTTTTTAAGCTCAGAAAACTATTCAAAATGGCAGCCCCTCCAAAAAAAAATTTAATTAGCTGAACAGATGTGTACTAAGCAACATCTCAAATGCACGCCACAAGTGAAAAGCTTCCCCTCTCTGCATGGCAGAAGGTGAGAAGTGCAATCATTACATGACACACATTTACAATCAAGTTTAGCTACCTTGACACTTTGTGACAGACAGAAGAAAGAGAGAGAAAAGGCACATGCAAAATGCAGCCAGACATTCGTGTAACAACAGTAAAACTGTGATAGAATAAACCAATGGTAAACACCTGTTGCTCGTTGCTGACATAACACATAACAGCACAGGACAGCTGTATCAATACACACATATAAACATATACTTACATAACGGAATGGAATATTCAAAACTTAATTCACTAATAATTAAAAAGAGAATGTGTGGATCTAGTAAAAGAGGCAAACAATTACATAAACTCACCATCTGATTCAGCTCGAACTAACAGTGAGATGCCTTTCAGGCGATCCACATACGAGGAAGAAACATGTCCTGTGCCTCTATCATCCCACTGCCTGTCTGCATTAAGAGCATAAAGCTTTACCCGCCTGCGTGTGTCCGTCATGGCAGAAAACAAGCTTTCACGGCAGACACCTATTTCACTGTCCCAGGCAATATCATCTAAACACACGTGAAAAGTCTTCTACTTCAGACATTCTGAAACATGCTCATACAGATTAAAAATCATGACACTGTACAGTAATGACAAATCATTGCTAAGTACCCACTACCTAACACCCAAAAGTGAGATATGATGTAAATTAAGTGTCAGATTAGTTCAAACCATTATGGACTTTGAGCTACAAAATTTGCAATATTCACCAAACATTATTAAAGCAATCAGACTGAAGACAGATGAGAAAAGTATCTAAA
>Ga0123355_10010236_pt1 | contig 14342 bp, 8 predicted proteins | sample TergutEmb28metaG_3_FD_89872 | JGI IMG/M metagenome (GOLD analysis project Ga0123355, IMG submission 89872) | Embiratermes neotenicus P1 segment gut microbial communities from Petit-Saut dam, French Guiana - Emb289 P1 | ecosystem: Host-associated > Arthropoda: Insects > Digestive system > Gut ...
ACCCCTTTGTTTTTTTTTAATAAAACAACAAAACAAAAAAAAAAATAAAAAAAAAAAAAAAAATAAGAAAAAAAGGAGAAAGAAAAAAAAGGGGGGGGGGGGGGGGGGTGACCCTCTTTACTGAGACTTCAGCACAGTGATGAGGCTGCAGTAAGTCCCAGTTGCCAGATATCTGTTAAGGGACAGCAGATGGGCACGGGGCATTGCTGGAATCATGATTAAAGCCATTAAGTTTCGTGTAGCCTGCTATGCATATTTCCTCCCTTGCGCAGAAAGTTCTTACCACAAGAGATGGTCCGGGAAACTCTTCATAAATTTCTGGTGTCATTTTGATTTTGCATTCAATATACCCTCGAAAAGGAAAGAGAGAAATAAATTTTCTAACCGAATTTTATGAGACGGTCATTTGGGTTTTCTTCCTTTATTTTATCCACAAAATATTTAGTTTTACGAGTGATATAGTTTGCAGTAATTTTCCGTTTAACAAGTACGTCTTAAGTAGCCACAATTTTTGAGCTGTTATTGAAATATGTTGTATTCACTATTCTGACTTTATTCTATGTTTAATCAGGATTAAATAATTATCACGTAGTAAAATTTGGTTCGGAAACATCAATCTTAAGACCGGAACGAACCTGTCCCCGAAACGTAGTACGTTAAATTTCCATTAATACGACGCAGAAAGCACACACACACACGCACGCGTGTCCACGCGCACGCAGAGACAGAGAGAGAGAGTTCTGTATGTCACGCACCATCGACAGAATTCTATAAAATAGTACGACAGAGATTTAATCGCAACTGTCTCTGCTGGTGTTTCACATACGAGTAATTATATTGTACTCGTGTGCAAATCACAAGACATCAAATTTAAATTAGTTCTCTGTCAGCCCTCTAACTTAACCTGCTCTAAGGCTACTGTATTTGAAAGATTGCTGCAATATATGACGTTGACAAAATTATGAAAATGTGTTGAATATCTCAAAGATACATGGCGGCTCAAATTTCGCAGTTCCTCCGGAAGTTTTGGAGAAGAAGCCAATCTCTTGCACCTGCCGGAATACAAACCCCTCACCATCCACACCGACTATACTACGCCCGCTTCCAGTACGAGTTTACAGCTGTGTTAAAACAACGGAATAAAGAATTTTGCAATTTAAATTATCGATAATAGGTTTGTGATCGTTTCTGGTAAGTTTACAGCTGGTGTTGCATGCGATAAACTAGGACGATACAATGGTATGCTATAAATTCAATTGGGGGGAGGGGGGGCGACAAACTCGTAAGCAGTACCCGGAACCTTCATACACATCACTATGCTAATGCCTTGAAGGAAGACTACGAAATGACCTGTCAGGAATGGAACTTTTAACCTTTAGGAAACGGGTTTAAATGACAATTGTGTGACGTACCAGCCCCGGTTTTTTTTTGCCGCGCCCAGCATTCGGCACGGTAGGTCATTCGCACCTAGAGTTTAGAGACCAGAACATCTTCGCCTAAATGGCCACAATTCAAACTTAGGACCTCTAGAACACAAAAGAGGAGGGCCAATCACTATAAACATAAGACACACGATAAACTTACTTCGGGGTGCAGCACCGTGCCATGATATAGAGCAGTGTTTCTCAACCTTTGTGAGACCGCGGCCCAGTAAATTCTTTTTTCATAAGAGGAGGGCCCGGTCCCAACAAATTTACTCGTAAATACCTTTCAATTTTGTAACATACATTTAACTAACATAAGTATTAATAATTAATTATGCCATAATCATAAAGTGTATTAGTACACTTATGTATACGGTGTGGCATGTTGACAAATATAAAATTACATTTAAATTAGTTATCACTGGACTAATGAAATCTTGTAGCATACTGTAGTTTCCTCAGGTCAACATCTGGGTCTGAGTTTTTCGACACATTCATGAACATTTTTCTCCTCGGAATATTTCCACTATAAAATATTTATTCATGAAAATCGCTTAAAAAACTAAAATGACAAATTCCAGGAGAACCTCTCGCGGCCCGGTATAATTGATGCCAGGGCCCGGTACCGGGCCGCGGCCCGGCGGCTGAGAAACACTGATAGAGGTTTAGTTCCAAATTGCTAGGTTTTGCAGTGGTGTAAACGACGACTCTCTTCTTTTGGGATATGACGCTACAGTACTGGATACACACATCCCGACATTGTGGTAACATAATATCACCTTCAACGATCTAAATGTCCAAGAAGAAATGCCGCGATCTGATTACGCAGTCACACAGCATCATATACCAGAAGAATGGAATCCTCAGGGTTTCATGCTCTTTGTGTCACACTGGAAAATGTCCGTATGTCACTTCTGGTTACAAAGCCATTTTATTGTACAATTAACAAAGAATATAGGTTTCTGAAAAAATACTGTACATCATCATATTAACATTAAAATACAATAATGAGAAGTCAAGCTATGTACATATTTTCTTAAAATTTGCAGTACAAAACTACAGAAACGTTCTGTAGCAAATAAATATCTTTACAACATTCATTCCAAGATCACATGGATGGAGTATTCTGAGACATTAGATCCACAATATTTACTAACAGCATATGCATCTTTGTAATTCTTAATGAAATGTTAACATGGTTACCGGAATTCTTCACTTCATGGTTTGATTCTTTACACTGTTTTAAAGAATACATACTTTGGCACATGAAGCTGCCTTCCTCAGTTTAAATGCTTATAAGAGGGGCAAAATTACTTACAAATCTGGTAAAATACACAATGAAAATGTTTAAAAAGGAAACTTGGCATCACACATTACACTTTAGAATTCTTACGTCAAAAATACAGATGTTAACTACAATGACACCTGAACTTTACGTTTTTGAGGGACCACTTAAAATGTAAAATGTAAAATCAAAGAAATGATTATGTAAAAAAATAAATAAGGTAAAGTTTGCGCAATAACAGGCCGTGAAGGCCCAGCGGGAGAGCACAGGTATAGCTGTACTCTTTCTTTCACCTGGGTGCTATATGGGTGTGGGTGGTCAACGCCACGCCCCGGCCACTTTACTGCCGGGAAGAGACCCGGTACCCACTGCACAGGAAGCTGGGTGGGCCCCAGGGCCGGTCTGGATGGGTATGGAAGATCTCGCCCCAACCGGGTTCGAACCCCAGACCGTCCAGCCCGTAGCGAGTCGAGCATTAGCTACGTAAGTTTTTCACAAAAAATGAAAATTCACGCAACTAATGAAAATAAATACACTAAAATAATGCTGTCCTGCATTTTACATATAATATAGTTCAATACTGCTTCTTCACTTTTTGTGTAACCCTGCGCACTTCGTTTTCAATACTACTAAGGGCAACAATCATGTTACAGACATTAAACCTCATACGGTAACCATAATGAATTGTAACAAGAAAGCAATGACCTAAATAAAACTGTTTGCCAGTTCACTTTACAGGAAATTCAACAAGAAACCGCAGCTCGCATCATAATCCATTTCAAACTACTGAGGTTTGGCGCCAGTACGAATCAGGGCTCCGCTCACCTGGCGTGACCTTGATGTCACAAAATATGTCGCATAGAAGGTACGGATCATTTAGTAGGCATCACGGTTCTAAGGCAGTCACCGATGGTTAAGGCAACAGACAAGGTAGAAAATTACAATCGAAGATCAATTTTCTTTCCTGATTTGCAGTTGAAAGTTAAAACGCCAGCAAAAGGCGAACTTCGACTTAATTTGAATCTATAATCATGGAACTGGGTACAAAGAATAAACGTAAATAAAAGAAATATATAACATTATGCTAATGGAACATTGAGGGGACCGATAAACGTGCGTGTAATTACACAAAACATTATTTCAAGGAACGTAAAATCCAGGTTTTATTGTAGTTGAGATAATTACAAAACCAAGTAAATGCTAAACTAAATGTCCTTCATATGACCTGCTTAACTGCAGTCCAACCTTCAGAATGCCAATGAAATACACAGGTGGCATTCCTTATTCATTTCTTTTTCAAGATATTCGCTGGGCAGACATGTTTAACAAGAATACTTGGCCACTAACCTAAACCTACAAGATGACAATTTAAACCCAAAATTCTTTCAGTGCAGCAAGTAGGCCCAAAATAAGGAATATTCATTATGAGTAAAGCTAAATACACCCTTCAAAAGCACCATGTGGTGATAAGCATATTGTCAGTTCCAAATTTTCGAGAACTGAATAAAAAGTATGGGTCAAAGTTACTCATGCCCAAATGCTATACCACAGGGATGTAGAAAGCCTGCACATTTGCGTTCTTATTGCTAGGTGGTCATGAAGAATATGTTTCACAATTATGGGGTAATACAAACCAGTACTTCCTGGAAATGAGTATGGTAAGGGTGCAAAAGGGCACACATATTCCTCACAGGAACAGAATCGTGGTCAGCATGCTACTTTACTGAGGTATTCTGACCACATCAGTTGATAAACAGAAGTGGACACATCAAAGGAAAAAAATTTGGAGTCCATCAAATAAAAATGATTCAAAAATTTAACATAAGATTGCTGGTGCTGATGTTATGCAAACAGATTCCTAAAACACCAAACAATTGGTTACATTCTTTTCACTTGTTAAGTAACCAACAGCACTTCCAGGAATATCGTCTGACATTCTGACCTACATATCTCCATCTCAGCTTCTGACAACAAATGCCCTGAACAGCTTTTTACTTCAGTCACACAAATTGAAACACTTTCAAGCACATGTGCTAACTGCCTGTGAGATAAAAACTTAACTACAGAATATTTTGCAATGTAATCCAGATTCATGAGTTAATGTACAAAGTGCAGTTACACTAAACATGTCAGAAGTAAAACAAAGTTTTCTTTACCCAGTTGTAATTTAAAGCCTTCAACTGAATGAATCTTTTTCAGTTTTTCTTGATTTGTTTCTTTAAAGGATGAACACAGTACTGCATCCCAGAAAACACTTAACTGGCAAATTTCACAGTCTAGCATTACCTTATCAAGTAATTCACATTTTCACTTATTACAGTCCCGCACAAGCACTTCAGGTAAATGTAATGTTATTCAATTTTTTTCCTGCCTACAAAAATGCACTTCACTCATACCTGGTCAGGTATGAAGATACAACTCACGAACCAATGGGTTTCAAAGCAACATATGCTACTCAGTCCCTATATTTTTGTCAACTCAGTGACAAAAGAGGGGTCAATTTTCCATACCGTACCATTTTCTAAAAATTTATTCTCCCTCTCTTAAACTCTGAAAGTGGCCAAGTTCCTTGGTTGACTACCTATTAAAACCAGCAATGTATTATGATATTATCTATGGCATTTACTGCTACAATTGTGGGATTGTGTGAAAGGGAGGCTGTCATAATTCTCACAGCCACTTACAAGCAACTTAAACACAGTAAAAAAATCTCTACAAGCAGACTGTAAAGGGCTAAGCTAATCTCATAACCATAATATGAGTATTATGCATCCTGAGTTATTACAATATGGAAATTTCTGAGCAAGAGAACGGGTGAAGTCATCATTGCTAAATTATAACCTTTTCAAATGTACCATTAATTCTGACAATTAAACCATGACATCATGCTTTACCATTGTCTTCTAAATATTCTGTGGGTACATCTGAGAGTATTTTCCCCTGACGCTTCTTCACACCACTCATTGCACTTCAGTGCATAATCCTCCTTTCAAAATGACATGAATTATGCTTTCCAAACCAATATCATTCACAGTCACATGAAGGACGAATTTAATATCTGAGGCACAAGGCAGATGCTCATTAATGCAAGAAAGTTTATACATCTTTCATCTGACAAATCTCCACACCAGGCATAAACAGCATGAACTTCAATTCTGAACATTCCTAGTAATTCCTGTAATCATCACTGGAATAACACTATGCACTGGTAAAATGCAGTAACTATCAATGAAATAGGCAATATAAAATGCAAGAAGTCAGTCACAACTGATTCTTGTAATAAAGATATAGAGTGGCAGCTCCATTTGCCTATTGCAAACTTCTGTGACTTGAGTTATGGCTGTTCACCACAGAGGCACAGAATGTTAAGTCTGTGACAGAAGTGACCTCTTATAATAAAATATCACAAGGAGGAAAACATATCACTAATAGAAATATCCCATTCTCTTCCAATTAATTGAGCTTAACCCATACACAGTATGTTGCTTTTCTTTCATTTCCATACATACAGCAAACAATATTTCAGTACTGACTGTAAAATTTCAAATTACATTACCAGAAGATAATGAAGATCAAATAACTTACCTGAACTAGTTTCTCCATACAAATTAAAATTGGAAAACAAGAACATATTTATTGCCTCTTTAAAAATCTGGGCTCGAAGATCAACATACTCACATGTATGGATTCATCCACTCTCATCGAAGATTCACCAGCAGCTGAGGAGTATTTGTTGGAAACATTATTAACAGGCCTGACTGGCATCAAACTATTACGCAGTTCATAACAATATTTTACATATTTAAGCACGTGATAATGTAGCTATTGTATATTTCTTTCTTTTTCGAGCCTGAGGTTGAAAGAAGAATCGCAAATGTTGCCTTTCACATTTGAAGGACTTTTGTAAGTTCAACGTTAATCGCTTATTTTCTTTTCCTTATAAATATGCATAATGATTCTTGTGATCTGAATGTAGGACTTTGAAAAAGTAAGACCACATGTGGCTAAACAAAAAAGACATTTGTAATTGCAGTTATACAGTGTGACCCACACTGCATAACATCAGCCAATCAAAGTCCATTACTTGAATTACGGTGAACAGAACACAATTAGTTTCAGCTCCACATCTATTGCAATGAGACACATTAGAAAATGCACATAATCCACACAGATATGGAAAAGCTATACCCCAGCATATTTGTTCTCTGTACCCTGTTACTTTCCAGCATAATTTCATGCTGTGTCTTAACTTCACCACCAAAGTTTTAGGACCAATGTGTCTTTCATTTTGATATGATACTGATTTTTAGTTCACATGAAACATTTCCTGCTACCTTCAATACAGCCACAAATTTTGCTGAAATCTGCCAATGTCTTTGTAAACCCCTTAGGTTCATAAATGCGTGAATCAGTTACTTTGTCACTCAGTTCACAATACATGTGATTATCAGAACACATATTTTAGTATAATCTGCATTTCTCAAACTCATGTTGGTTTCATGAACTAGATCACAATGGGAAAATCTGATAGCAATGTTCCGTACTTGACTTACATCCCCCACTTTTTAAAGTGCATACTGCAACAGTCATGAATTTTTTTAAACTGTAATACAATACCAGCAAAATATAAGATCCTCCATCAGAAAAAAAGCAAAATTCAGCCAACATCTCAATCTGATAAAAAAGCAGTCTACGTACATCCTCACACACAGCAGTAGTAATCCAGTCATGTCATAACAGCATTAGTTGAGTTACACCTTATCCTTTAAGGCATGTAAACAGCCACAGAAGTCACGGTAATAAGATTACATAGTCTGTATTTGTACATTAAAACATGGAATTTTCCTCCATGAGCAGAAGTAACTCAGTCGTCAATTTATGCAAAACACATTCGAACAAACAGTACGCTCATCAACATATAACAAGTTTCTTCGGCACACTGCCTAATCCAGAAAATATTGCACAATAAATGCAAAGCTTTTCATGAACAGCTGTGAGTTCATGCCTAACCCTGCAACTACATTCATACCTCTTGTGTCACCAGGATTCACTGCAGTAATACCAGTAACAATTCAGTTGAGATCTGCCTCCTACTAACATTAAACTTCAAGTTGCTAGAGGTGATTTCTTTGGAGGTTTGGTTCTGCTAAGGGCTGCAGCATCCAATGCATTGCTCCTCTTAGGCCTCAGGATGAAGTTCAGATTAAATGCTGTGTTGACTGCATAGTAAACATTGGCATTTGGTGGAAGTACCATTTCTGAAAACAAAGGACTCTATATTCAATATCAAACTCACCACTTCATGAAGTTCTTGTTTAATGGGAAAAAAATTAGGGTGATGTATGGAATCTCATCGTGAGTTTATAATAAAGTTACATAAATTCTTATTCTTCTTCATGTAATTTTTGGTAGTATGGAAGCAAGTCTACAAGTATGTATGGAAGAAGGCATGTGTAAATTCATCACTGCTCATTGTCAGAACTTCGCTACGTAATCACTATACTAAGAAATAAAATTAACGAACAATCAATTCACATTCCACAAAACTTTCATCAACAATGCTGCAAGAACCTCAAATTACATTGCCTGTCTTGTTGAAAATGTGGCAAATTTGAGGGGGAGAAGGAACATATTCACAACAAAATTATGAACAGACTCAAATCTATAGGGCTTTGATGATTGTGTATGACTCGCTGACACAGTCTTCTAGACTTTGTCCATCTTATTTTTAAAGAAGAATGACACTTCATAAGTGGGCTCAGCTTCCATTCATCAGCCCAAGAGGCATCTACTTGAGTACCTAGCTCGATCTAAAGGTCCAGCACAGGAGGTTCTACTTTTCCTCAGGATGGAAGCTGAGCTCGCTTCTGAAATGCTGTTTATTAAAAATTAGACAATGGACAAAGCACACAAGAAGAAGAAGACTGTGTCAGTGAGTGCAAAGTATTATTCTGAAAACAGTGACCAATATTCGGTGCATAATATAGTCAAAATGGGCTATAAGAACATCAAAGGGACTGAATAAATTGCGAAGTTATAAACGAGTACTGCTGTGAGTGAGGCATATGGTAAAATTGAAGGAAAAATATTTCAAGACAAAATACAGGCCTGTCAGCATATTACTTAACTTTAGCACTATGATCTATTTCAAATTTAAATTACATCTAAAATTCAGAAATAATAAAAATTACTCATCTATAATTGTAAATTTCCATACAGGCTTATGCTAAAAAATAAATTAACTTAAATTAAAAATTACAATTATCATGAGAAGAGGACTGTTCATTGGTACAGTCAGCTCTCTGTTGCTCAAACCAATTAAGCAGTGCCTCATTCACATCACTTCATTCAGACTTCCAAAATCGCTTTGTTCTCAATCCATACTGTTAAAACACACTAATAATTTTGGTTCGGTTTTTCCAAATCATTTGGACCATACAATTTACAAGACTAAATTCACGACACACACATCAGCTTTCTTTTTTCCATTTTCTATTTGCCATATCACTTTAACTTTTCCTTTGATGCTAAAAATCTTCCTTTTGTTCATGACTGTTGCCATGTTATCACATTAACAGTCTCCTGTTATCTGCAGGAGTAGAAACACAGACAGCAACTTCTCACACACAGTGAAGTACTGTTACTATTATAATTTTCCAGGCTTGGAATTTATGTAGCTACCTGAAAGTGTACAGAGCTTGCCATCTCAAGGATGAGGAGGTTGTAGAATTCTCAAAATTGCCTCCTTCTTGAAAAATTATATTGGAAATGATGACTGGCACTGTCATTATACCTGAGATAGATGCTCTTATGTATGTCATACAAAGTGAGGCAAAAAACATGTGCCTTATGGGGAATTAGTTGATACCACTGAATGTAAACATTATATCCGAGCTGTTGCACAAACTGACGTCATTATAACCAAATTCAACTGCAGTTTACCTTTTCACATCCATTTTATAAGTCCATTACCACAAGCATGTACATCTTGCATCTCATAACCTGAAATTTTATATGTAGGTAAGAGACTGGGGATAGTAAGTTACAACAAAATGGAGCAAAATACTCAGCAAGTAGACGGGTTCCTGTACCTACGGCCCTTGGAATAACTAACAGGCAGCCAGCCCATAAAACTATAAACCTTGTCATATCAGATTAAAAACCTGGTAGTTACTTTATTTATGCAGTTTATTTATTTACATTTATTGTACAGTTACTGTGTACAGCTGTTTGTTATTGCAATTCTAACAGTTTTCTTAGTCCTTCATTGTGAAGCCATACAAACAGCAACTGACACAAATTTACTGCTGATTTTAACTCTGAAATTACAATTCATTTACTAGAGGCATAGCCATACATCAAACCTTGACCTAAAAACATATCCAGAACAATGTAACATACCAAATCCATAATAATTAAACAGCACCAGAAAAATTAAATGGTCAGTGTTTCCAAGAATGATGTCAACAAGAAATATAATGTATACTGTCTTTGAAAGTATATATTATAACAGCCAGTATACCTAAATTTATACACACAATATAAAACTTCAAAATGATCCCCTATGAAATTTTAGGTTTTGATAGAATTTGGTTCTCTTGCTCTAAAAGATAAAGATGATGATGATAATATTAATGAAAAACATACATCAGAATATGTAATGCATCTGCTGACACTAAGTGCCCACATGTGAATGTATTAAATTTACTAATCTATCACATGACAGATATAAATCTTCTTGCTTACAGGTTTACTACATACTATTTATGACAGCAAGGGTATGTGCACACATGGGAAGAACCATTTCTCCAAACCTACCTTTATCAGGCAACACCTGAGCTAGCGTGTAGCTGTCTGGATTTCCCTCTATACCAAGCTTCAACATGGCATTACGAATAACTTGTGGAGTTCGTTCATTGTTGCTTAGCATGATGCTCTTGTAAAGCACAATACCTTCAAGAAAACAACATTACTTTAAAGCCCTTAAAACATGAACTTTGCCTAAGACAGACCAAATTCAACTGAAAATACACTTGACACCAAATGGGATCAAAAACAGTCCTTTTGTTATCCTGGCTGCCTCATTTCCAAGTCTTAATACTCACAGGGCTCAATACAAGATCCATACTCTCTTCTCCTTCCAGAGTTCTGAGTGCCCAAAACTCTTGCAAGCCATGACATATAGCTGACCCATTTCCTCTTCTGATCATTGTCTTTCCTCAGGTAATGTGAATACTATAAGTAATACTATCACTACTAATGCTATCACATGACAACCCGATTCCGAGCCCTAGCCTCCTCTGTAAGGTGATGCCAGCATACAATTAAAGGCCACGGCATGGCCCCCACTCTCTCTCCCCAGTCATGGTGGTCATCAACCAAACCAAGTCCACCTTCCCCCCACCAGTCACAAAGGACTTTGGCCTAAATAAAATGGTCACTCTCAGTTCAAAACCCAACATTCATACAACCCAGTTTCCCATCCTCCCCAGGTCATATTGTCAATTGTAGCAAAAGTCCTTAACATGACCATGTCAAAGCCCTCAACGAAGATGGGAAAGCTGTCAGTGTAAGCAGAATCTATGTTACTGTTATGAGGCTCCTCCATCAAAATGCAGCAATACACATTGTTCACAGCAATGGCTGACAGACCACATCCTGTGTGGTGTAATATCCAGAAGACCATCATTATACAACAGGGCAGTATTGGACACCAGTCATAACAATGAATGTGTACATAAATGCCAGAGAGAAAGGTATTGTTCCAATAAACACAGAAGACACAGCTCGGAGTGGCAAATGTGAAGGGTTTTAAGGCACTACAACATGACAGGTGAGCACGATAAACCATCCGTCCCACACCAATTCACATGCACGTACTCCCATACTGATTTTCATGCCTGAATCCTAAGTCCCACATGCTGAGAACAAATTGGTGTCCCACTGCAGCCTCTACTGGACATTAAAACAGGCACTGAAATAAGGGAGAACCCCACCTGATGAACACTACACTTGGTAGGCTACAATGGTTGAAAGAAGTTGGTTGTAATTTTGTGCAGTATGTTTTGCTTGATCACCCAACAACATAACAGTTAAAATTATCATGACTCTACATAAAACATAATAATGAACATAATTTCAAATAATAAGTTATCATACACAATAATGAACTATAAACTAGCTGGAGAGCTTGTGCTTTCATGAAGTTTTCTTGCATAATAAGCTCAACTTGTTAAATTCCTTCAAATATGTTTTTAGATAGTTCTTTTCAAGGGGCAAAGTACAAGTGAGCACATATAAATAAAGGGTGGGGTGATTTGTCATTAGTGTAGTGGTAGAACAACAATGAGAGTCCATGACAATACATTAGCAAATCCTGAAACCATTAATTACAATAATTCTGAAAGCAACATATAATTAAGTTTTCATTATGCCTCCTTCCCATATCATGATTCAAACTAAAGGTCTGGCTTCTCTCCACTGTTCTTATTTTATTTCTTCTTTTACAAAGGACAGACATCACCACTGCTGGTAAATACTCACCATCTGTCTCAACAGAGCTTGTCTCATATGTGACACGAATAATATAGAAATCATGCTGAGGCTTTGACACTGGCGACTGCCCTGGCACAGTCAGTGTCCGGCTGGCAGTGCTATTTGCTGCAGATGTATTTGTGTTGCTGCTGCTCATTGACACATCCAGAGATGGAAGTGATGAACTACTTGAAGATGACGACATCTGTGAAGGGGAGGTCTGTAGGACAGAGGTGAGCAAACATGTAACACAAATAACTACATTCATCATTAACAACTGATGGGCATTCAATCTACTCCACCTTATGACATGAAGAAAAATCAGGTGACTGAAAAGTAGGCACTTCATCCTTCAAAGTGGGGGGAAGGGGGAGGATGGGAGGGATGGAGGGAGGGAGGGAGGGAGGGAGGGAGGGAGGGAGGGAGGAAGGAAGGAAGGAAGGAAGGAAGGAAAGATGGTTCCACACCACTAATTATACAGCTAGTCATGTGGAAAATATATAGTGCCAGTTGCATCCCCATCTTGCACAGTTTCCATGTCATAATTTTACTACCTACAGACAAGTCACTCTAAGAAAGTTCCATACAAATTCAATATTTGTCATGACAAGAGAATATCAGGGTCCTAAACTGAATGGTTTCATGGCCTACATGTCTGTATTTTGAGCAGTAAGGAAATGTAAAATATGAAGGTGGAGCAGCATACTGTACTACATTGAAAACAAGCCCCATGAAATTGTATGCTGTGATTTAAATACAATGGAAGAAAGAATGTGCATATGCACACACACATACAATTGTACTAGATGCCCATATTTCTCATAAAATAGGTAAAACAGGCCAGAAATTGATGATGTAAGTAATATTTCCACACTTCCGAAGATATGCATCAACAAAGTTATTCAGCATATAATGAAACCACACTACATACAATCACTAATCAAACAGTGTTTGGCTCCTCCATCACAATAAACCCCACCTTTCGGTCCAGTGAGTTGTGTGGTGAGGAGGGGAGGCTGTCCAGATCACAATAAAACTGGCTGCTTGAGCTGCTTGATGTGCTTGCAATCGAGTCATTCTTACGGTGACCCAATCTGTAATGCAAGATGTTCACCTCTAAATGTCTGTTCACTGACTGCATTGTCTGAGTAATTTATTCACTCATTACTATGCTTACTACAATACTATAATATGTATGGGAGAGGATAGGTTCAGTTCCACACAATCTTAAATTGTGAAGTAGTCAGTGTCATAAAATACTTTAACTTCCAGTACCCAGGAGTTAAAAATTTTGTGGGCCCCAGAGCTAGGCCTGACAATATAATACATTCTGTATATGACAGGAATCAAACAATGGTCATCCAGCCAGCTACTTTACTGAAAACTGTCCTATCCCATGAGTTTATTCGACACATTCCTTGTTGGTACATTAATCAAAAACACCCTTCTCTCAATTTTTATGTTAAATCTAACTGAACAGGTTTGCATGGTCAGTCCTCACAGTGTGATTGCTAGAATGCCTGCTTTGTAGTTTGAAATTCTGACATTGGTCACAATACGTCACAATTTTAATGAAGACTTTCATATATGAGTTATAATTAACAAATAACACTAATTACTTTAAAACCATTAGTATTGGAAGTGGGTAGAAGTTCTCAGGTCCATCACCATGTTCACAAATGCTCACAACTGGAACCTGTCCTCTACCAGTTCACATCTTTATACCTTACATCCCATCCATCCACCTGATTGTACTTTCCCACCTGATCAGTCTCTACCCTTCACTTTTCTGACCCAACATTTTGCACACTTCTCATCCCCAAGTACCTGTCTAAATCATCTAGTGACAACCTGTAACACAGTTTATGGCAACAATCTGTTAACCATACCCAAAGCACTCCCATCATCTGCCTGAGAACACTTCATCAACACAGTAACACCTACCCTTACTTACTTACTTACTTACTTACTTACTCACTCCATGGTGCAGAGTCCTTCTTGAGAAGCTAACTGGTCTGCAGCTAGTCAAGAAACTCCCCACATTTCACGGAACCCGAAGGTTCATTACCGCACTCACAAGCGTCCGCCACCTGTCTCTA
>Ga0123355_10010237_pt1 | contig 14342 bp, 13 predicted proteins | sample TergutEmb28metaG_3_FD_89872 | JGI IMG/M metagenome (GOLD analysis project Ga0123355, IMG submission 89872) | Embiratermes neotenicus P1 segment gut microbial communities from Petit-Saut dam, French Guiana - Emb289 P1 | ecosystem: Host-associated > Arthropoda: Insects > Digestive system > Gut ...
GCGACTGCTTATTCAATTTATTCGCAGCTACCCTCCTTATCGGAGGCCGTTCCTCTATCCGCAACCTGAGGACGCGCCATGCCGTGGTGACAGGGACCCACTAACACAGATTACACAGCGAATAGTGGTAATTTCTTACTGATGTTTCGGGACAACCTATCGGTCCCTTCCTCAGGACCATGATTCTTGACCCTGAGGACATCCCGAAACGTCGGTAAGAAATTACCATTTTCGCAGAAGAGTGAAAAACTAATGAGCTTCGTATTACGTGAAGAAAAATCCGATTTTTAAGGACTGTTTAAAATTAGTTCGTTGGGGTTTCCAGGTTTTGCAGGGTTAATCCTACAAAGCCTCCAGCTTTTGGCATAGTGAACGTTAGCCAGTCTAGGCTGTCAATGGGAAAGGGCACGTAGATCCGTATGTTTCTGCAGGCAGAGCGGTGAATGTGCCAGTGAGATTCGCGAGACTCGCGCTGAAGGTTGTCATGCAAAGTGACGGGGACTTAATGTTTCTTGAGGGATGAAGTGCAATGTATAGACAAATTGTTATGGTTTGGACGAAATTCATACCTACTGCATGGTCAACTTGAACGGTGCGATACCTAGAAGATTGTAGGAAGAGTAAGCAACATAGCAATATCTCCAGATATCATAGAATGAAATTCTCCTTGTGCTCTGAGAATGCCTAAACCTGCAATTCTTGTGACGTAAATCAGGTACCACCGTATTATGTTTATTGAACGGATCCAGGAATTGAGGGATTACGGTAATGTACATAATCACGAGTAGTGCCTGTACCTGAGATAGCAGAATTGCTAGGCGTAATTACGGTGAGTAGACATGCTTACGCTCCTGATTGCGAATTTGTTGTACTGACTAGTTCTGCAGCTATAAACGAAGAAGGCTATGCAATGTGATGCAGCTTGGAATTTTCTCAGCCAAAGGTAATGCTGTTGAAGCTAATTTCTAGTAAGCCTGAGACACATTGCTAGCAACAGGGAAGGTATGAGTTGGTGAGTCACCCACCGTTTTTGTGCGTGCACCGAGCTGGCTGATTCACTTTCCGTTATTGACCTTCTTCATTTACCGCACTCCCATCAGTGTTGAGGTAGCGAATTTGCACTTTGCTAATGTATACCAGCCGACCCCTCCGATGTGGAAAGGCCGTCTTAACATCACTAACTACACGGTTCACAGCAATAACTTGTCCCTATGCCACATTCGTAATTGTACTCTGAGTAGGGAGTTTCATTTTAAAAGGGTAGGTTTTACATTACAGACGCCATTTGCGCCAGATAAAAATGAATATAAAGTTTTTTTTGTGAAATGTAATGTTTTCCTGTCAGCGGCGCCCTCTCCTAAACGATGATGAAATATTATTTGTGAAGTCCTTAAAATAGAAGCTTTCTTCACTCTCTTCTGTGCCGTAGAACTTCAGCTTTATTTCAAGTTCAGTTATCTCTCCACTTAATCACACCAGGTAATTGGTATTAACGGCCGGGGCGTGGAGTTGATACACTCCCTCTAGTGCCGAAGTTGAGAATGAGTAGAACTGTACATATACACCCCGCCTATACCTCTGTTGCGCGGGCAGGGACCATTCCTTTTTGTTATAAATCTGATGAAATGTTCGCCTCTGCATACTGCCTGTTGACAGGGCCAACCTGATGCGGGAACAGAACAATATGAAATATTACATTATTATTATTATTATTATTGAGCTGCCGAAATATTTTTCTTCGTTGAAGTTCAAGGTACGAATTGAAGCACGCGCAGGCTTCTTAATTTATAATGAGCTCTCATAGCACGGGAGACATGAATGTAGAGTGAAGTCTCTTCTGAACGAAATCGGCACGCCTAAAACTGAATGTCTAGCAGGTTGAATAATTGTGTACGCAATGAGGTGATGAGGTAAGGCGAGGTGGAAGTTTTTTCCATGTATATTGTCAAAGTATGGGTATAAGATGTTCACCGTATGAGTATAGAATGTTCACCGTACCTGAAATTTTCTTCATAATTTTGTGTGAAGGCTTAATAATGCAATGTACGCTCATTGCATAATTTTCTCCGCTTAAGAGAATTCCTAATGGACTTGCGGTTTACACAGCGTTGATACTGAGGATTCATGTCTTCTGGATTGTTACGCTGAGTGGCAGGGTTTTTCATTTCCGACGTTTTGAAGGAATGTCAGGAATCAAAACCTTGTAACGTAGTAAGCCAGAGAAGACTGGGTCCTCAATTCAGAACAGGTTATGGCGTGTGGCAACGGAAGGATCTGTGTAATACGTTTAACTAGAACTGTTTTGTAACCAGTTGGGGCACCAGCGGTTTTGAAGAACGTGGTTAATTATGTTACTCTTACCGAGAAAAGTTAACATTCTTGCTAATTTACATGGAACTGGCGTTGCACTGGACAGTTTCGGCGTCGGCAAAACGAGAACATCATCCCTGTCCTCTACTGTCTTCAAGAGAAGCTGTGGCAGTGCATATTGATCGCACTCGCGGTGTTCAGCTCTATTTCTGCCAGACCTTCCGGGGCATTCTTACTGGTTTCCACCCGTTGTTAATGATTCAGGCTAGTGCGGATCGTAATGTATGGAACTATACCTCCTGATACACTCTATTTTTTAATTACCTGTACCCTATTTTCAGAGCCTTCATCTTCGAAACGTAACCGGGGATATTTCTGTAAATTAATCGCCCAGAAATGTAAGCATAAAATGTCATATCCAAACAATTAATGTCATCTTCAGAAATGTGTCTACAGCCTTAATAAAGTACTGTACTCTTATTCTTAGTGATTTATCACATACCAATCGGGAGCGACAGTGATACGGAAATTCTGTTAGAGCTACAGTGAAGGAGCGCTTAAGTTTCACAAGAAGAACCTGTTATATTGCTCTGCTTTGTCCTTCATATGAAGAAAAACTACTGTCTTCAGTCAGTACCTCATAAAATAATGCAGCATGAAGTCTGCGCGCATTTCGGCTTGTTCTGAAGTAATGTAGTGGTAGTTGTAGTTGTGGTGAGGAGTAGCAGCAGTACTTTGAGGTTTGGTGTGGTCTGTGGCATTTGGCAACACGGAGTGTTTCGCAGGTTGCAGTTGTTACACGAGATACAACTTGCCACATGTACGTGACGTAATTCTGCTTATATTTACGAAGACCGCTGTCTGTTATTTGACGCCTGATGTTGTGTGCTGTGGTATGTAGATATCCGGAGTAACGTACTGTATCCATGTTCTATCCTGAAAGCTGAGGCTGAATATTCTTCCGAAACGTGGGTGCCTGCGTACCTAGATACACGGCGTCCCATTCCAGAAGAAATCTACTTAATTATCACCGTGATAACAAATCATGTGACCATCCATTGACAAACTGTGTATATTGCAGCCGCGGTTTACCAGCTGCGTCCCGGCCTGTTTAGGGTCAGAGTACTAGTTGCGTTCCGCGGTCGCATTTCAGTTAGATCTCCTTGTCACTATTGTAATGTTTTCTTGCAAAAACAACTTGCAGTTTTTTTAGCTCCATTGATGAGCTTTACGTTGAAGGGACATTCAAATCAGCACCGAAATGTTTCCACCAACTATTTACAATTCATGGACTCACTATGTGCAACTTGTATTTTTCCTACCGGCCAATAAACATCCAACGTCCTACGAGGACGTATTCGGACATACGGTATCAGAGGCTGTAAAACTTGATGTGAATGCTTTTCCAGCAATTGTTTTTGCTGACTTCGAAACGGCCATTCACAACGTAGTGACAACAGTGTGGCCAGGCTTGGAAGTTAAAGTATGTCGTTTCCATTTAGGACAGAGCTGGTGGCGGAAAATACAATCTTTGGGACTCAGCAAGCAGTAAAGAAAGAAAGACTCTCAGGTAAGTCAGTTCTTGAAGAAAATATTCGAACTGTCGCTTTTACCACCGCCGGAAGTCTGTGACTGCTTTGCGTTGGAATTTTTATCCAAACGACAAGCGACTACCTGCTAGAAAATTATATTGATGCACACTCCACTTTTCCTCCGCCTGTTTGATCCGAATGTGATCTTTCATCATTGAGGATCATAAACGCATGTGAGGCAATCCATGGCCACTTCAGTGCACTATTTTACAGTGCGCATCATAACATTTTTGTTCTTGTATATGCACTGCAAAGAATACAGAATGAGACCTGCATCAAAATGAGAATTGTCACTACACGAAGATTTTAAAAATCCGCTGCATTCAAAAAAGAGGGCTTAATCTCCTCAAAAATTGGACAGTATAGGGTTAACCTGATTTCAAAAATTGAATTTGTTCCATCAGTGTCGTATAAATTTCTACCAAACACACACTTGTAGTTCCTCATTGCTTGCATTTACGATGCCACTTGCCACGTCTGTAACTGTGCATGTTATTGCACACAAGGTAACATACTACGCATGACAAACCACAGTGAGCTAAGAGATTTAAGCTCGGAAGTTATACATTTTAAAAAGAAATACAAATTCTTCATACTAAAAATTACCTTCATACCACAAATAAAGAAAGCATTTGGTGGATCCAACGTAAATACAAAATCTACATTACAATATACATTCGAGTTCTGTTCTGATGTCTCAGTAGGCACAGTATTTTCAAGAAATATGCGTCTTTTATTTGTGCTTAGTTTATTAATATCAGATTTAACGTTTGTGTTCTTGTTGCTTTCGTTATTGGTATCTGTTCAACCTGATATTTCGAATATCTTTTTTTCGTATCATGAGTGAAAACAACTGTTCACACAGAAGTGTGCTACTAATTATCACATATATTTGGAGAACCAATTGAATAACTTCTGGACATGAAACAACAGTATGTTAATTAAGTATCACAAGGCGATTCTGCAGAATGGATAATAATTATATGAGAATAGTTCGGGTGTCAGGTGCTTGGTACTCCGAGACTTACAGCATTAAAACTCTTTACGGAGACAGTGTTTTCATCAGATCATAAGAATAACATGAAATGCGCGATAGTAGGACCATAATGTGCCTGTCTTCTTCCCCGAAAAGTTTTTTTTTTTTCCATAGGGCTTAAACATTAGACAGTAACATGATATAACTGTGTTGTCGATATCATTCAACAATTCTGCATGTGTGCATATAATTGTGTATAAAGTAAAGTACATTAAAACTGTAAGAACCTTCCAATTGTTGGACATTTTGTATACCCATAGCTTTCGATGCAACTGATACAATAAAAACGCACATGTAAATACCGCTAAAGTTGTTTACTGACGCTGTTAAAGTCAGTGTGCAAATGAGTTAATGTACTGAGTTGGGTGACGAGGTAAAGCTCCACGTATTTTAGACCTGTATATAGGGTAACGGGGGAAAGCAATGGCGAACTACCCCCACGAACTTGCCCAGGATGCAGTGTGCCAGAGCCGTACCGGTCACATGACTGGGCTCTGGTTCCTGCCAAGCCCGGCCTTCAAGGCTAAATAATAATGAATGAATGAATATAGGGTAAATGTGAATGCATAGATTAAAGCTCCAAGCGCGTTATTCACCGGGAAACGCACATTCTACACTCAACCCGTATATTCATCCCTCATACACTGTGTAGAAATTATAGGATCGTGCAAACGTTTGAGGTGGAAGCAACACAAGCGCTTCTTTTCAGTAAGGTTTAAAATTATTGAGTTTTCCAAACATGCATAGTGTACATTCTGTTTTTCAATCACTCCAAGTTCCAGTCACAAAATATATGACATTGTGAAGCAATAGTACTTTTAGCTGCATAATTTGGTAATCAGATGCGAGCTGTTTATGTAACAATAGCTTGTAGCCGAACATTTTTGGTACAACAGAGAGAGTGATTGCTGGCGTCCGTATTAAATTTAAACTGTTAACGCACATACGGTTGGCATAAGATAACGAAATTGGGTGACTAACGCTGGCAGTAGAGTAGGTGTGCGGTGCGAGTGAGGAGGTGTATGGTGTGGTCACCGAAAACAAAAAGGTTACAATTTCTGGAGGGAAGTGACGATTGTGTTTTTCATTCGTTAGAATATGATTTTTATTTGATTAAATAGACAAGAGTAGACTTTGCACCTCAGATACAAATAAATACGACAATAGTGAAGACTAGATCCGATTTGATGAATCCCACCCGTATCCCGCAAGAAGTTTCACCTACCGCACGGAGCACGTCAGGACAAACGAGGTACATAGGGTGATCGTATACAAGCTGTGTGTTGGAACTCTCACGTAGCACAATTCTGATGGGATCTGTACTCCAATTTCGTACTTGCAGAACCGAGTGCTAAATGAATACGAATGCAATTGGCTTTGAGCCGGAAATTCAGTCTTGGTAGTTCAGTGTGACGTGATCATGATATATGATGATTACGAGGGGATTCGGAGGGGACCGATCGTCCCCTATAGTCAAGTCTAGTACTCTGTAATTTCCTTGAAGGGGCTCTTTCTAGTCTGTTCCTCGCTTACATTCGAACTCGGTGAATAACATGAAAGAATCCACTGATTCCGATGTAGCAGACCCGTGTTCTCGATTTGTGGTTGTTTTACAGTTTCTTGGAAGGAGGGCCTTGTTTTAAGCCATGCATGGTGTTGCTTATCCTAAAAGAAAGGAAGACGGTTTCTGATAAACAAGAGGCGTGTTCCAGAAACAACCTGGAATTCCAGACTTGAACCTGTATCTTTCGTGTTTATCTTTTAGCTACTGACACATGACTCGTATTCTTTACAAGGCGACATCGAAATATGAAAATGGCAAGGTAAATATTTCAAGCATCTCTCTTTCCAAGTGCTGTAGCTAATGTGACGTAAATGGCGACGATATTTGGTTGCTGGTGTTTTCTGCAGACAATAGGAGAAATCGACTGTGCTTAAGTATGATCTTTTGAAGACATGAAAGGAGCCTGATAGTACTTTTCTTGTCAATTTCTTTGTGAAGGTTCCCAGGCTTGGCCTATTTGTCCTTCTGGCGGGACTTGAGTATGGAGTACTGGTAGAATGATGCTGACATGAGAAAACCGAAGTACAGGGAAAGTAAACTAACTCAATGCCACTTTGTCCACCATAAATCTCACGTGGACTGACCTGGGGCCGAACCCAGGTTTCCGCAGTGAGAGGTCGACGATTAACCGCCTGAGCCACTGCCTTTCTTTGTAGTATTTTGGTTGCTGTCTTACAAAACACCGTCTCCAAGTCATTTAATGCCGTTTAGGGAGAAGTCTTTCTGAGTATTAAAGGAAACGGAACAGAAATACACTATGGGCAAAATGCAGTTTTTAAATGTTAAAGCGGCAAGTGATAACGTACAGTTACTGCTAGACCTGTAACGGTTAGATGCTTTCCGGGCTTTTATTAGTAGGTGACGTGGAAACTGTTATACCTATTTGTTCGTGCTTAATTTGGGTTCTTTTTAAGTTTTGTGAAAAAGAACAGCCGGAAATGGCGATAACGGGTCAGTGTACAAACTGGTCACATTCTGTTTCGGATCCGTTCTGACACGCTTGTGATTGGATTGCTGCTGTCTCTGTTTCGGTTGGGTGGGCTTCCTGTCGCACGTGGGTGTTCATTAGGTTGCCCATCGAGTGCGGCGAACTGTTCTTGCACGTCCAGTTTGATCAATGTAAGCGGCTTAATTTGACGCATGTGAGAGATTATGAAGAAAGTCGAAAGACCCGTTTGACTAATTTTTCTCTCTTGATCACCTTCACTCTTTGTTCCCTTCTTGCATTCTGCCGTAGATGATATGCGATCGGTCATTTGTGGAAAAGACGATATTGAAATAATTACTGAGTTGAAATCCTCGTTCGGTTAGTCATGTATTATTTACCCCTTTCGTGTTGTCTTTGTACTGTAAAGCCTGTGTAAGGCTGAAATCAAGTGCATCAGAAAATGGAACTGTTGTACGGGCTGGACAGCTGAGGAATTGTGATTCGATTTCAGGTAGGAGGAAAAGATTTTCTTCCCCGAGGTGACCATGCCGGCTCTGGGGCCCATCCAACCTCCATGTCAGAAGGTACCTGGGTCGCTTTGCCCGTGGGTGTGAAGTTGACCACTTTCCTTCATCTAATGCGAGGTTAGGAATGAATGGAGCTATATCTCCACTTCCCATGTGCCTGTATGGCGTGCACAGGGACGGATATACCTTTACTGACTGGTTATGGTTCCGAGAATGTAAATAATCGACTACATGGAATTGGTCGTTGAAGAGCTGATAGTTAACACACGTAGTCAAGGAATTGCCCGTATTGCAGAAAGTGCATCACCTTGTTCATATGAGTCCCTTCATTGGTAGGCTACCTTTCATGAGCCAGATGAATCCCGTCCATATCCCTACTACCCATTTTGCATTGTGTGGGTCGTTGTGACTCAGTCTGAAGCCTTGTGTGACATTTCGTTACATGCTAATGTTTTGCGGTGAGTTGTTAGCTTTATGCTCAACCGGGTTGGAGGACCACCCCATGCCGACTCTGAGCTGTCAGGGCCGCTTATTCAGGATATCCGTAGCTACCGCCGGTCAAAAATGGGACAGGAACCCGACGTCATGTAAGCTCGATTGTCGAGAGAAAAAATGTGTGGAATATTTAACGAGTTACTGGAAGAAAGAGATCGGATAACGCGTACTGCTCAGTAATTTTGTTTTGCTCGCATAGCTTATAGATTTATGGCATGTGATTTCGGTTATAAATGGTTGAGGTATGCACTGTGGCATACTTCTGTCTAAAACGCCGCGTGTTTGAAACAGAAAGAAAGATAGTACCGGATCGTTTTTATTTTATTACACACAAGTTGTGCTGTATTTATATTTTCTTTCACTGGATTTTTTATGTGTTATCGTTCCTGTTTCTTATTCTGTTTTTCTCTTTTACTGCTGTGTTACGTTTCTTTCCTTGCCACTCCCGCAACACGCTATTTTTATTACACTACACCACGGCCTTATTTTACGTCCGTTTGTTATACTCTTTTTGCTTTAACGCCCCTTGACAGGCTACGCGATTCCTTAATTTGTGCCCTCTCTTTTTCGGTTTAACGCCATTTGGCTGGTTCATTTGCATGTACTTAAGCCTATTTTTTCGTACGGGAATATCACTTTTGATATACGCCCACTTTTTCAGGGCCAACTACGATGTAAAACAACTTTGATGTATTTTATTTTCGTTTTTCTTTTGATGGTCCCTACCATCACCTGTAGTTCTTACATTCTGGAAGCTGGAGAAAATGAGAATGAAAGACGTTTAATGATTTATTCAGTTATTACTCAGAAGGGCATCAAAATGACGTTGCTGGTCTTGGGACTCGATCCTGTGATTTTGGACGAACAGTTCGAAGAAACTTACCATGTAATGTGTACACTGTGTTGTGAATACTGCCCAGTACTTTTTTCTGTGTAGCTACCAAGCAAACAAACTTTTCCCTTTTACGCGTGTAGGGATGTGTTAGTGGTTCGTAAACAGGTGGCAGAATGGTTAGGGTACTAAACCGCACCAACACCATGTTTCTGCTGCATTGGACATATTCGCCCATAACACCAAGCCATGTGGGACAATCCCATGGAACATGCATGTCACTGTCGTGCGAATTAGTGTAGGGTGTACCTTAAGCATCCATGTGATAAGTAAGCCCCTGTCACCACGGCATGACGCGTCCTCAGGTTGGACATGGACGAACGGCTTCCAATATGGAAAGTAGCTGCGAATATATTGAATAAGCCGTCGCGTATAGCCGACACGGGGTGATTTTCCAGTTTTGGGGTTGGGCGAGGTTCTAAGAACTCCTAACCGTAAAAACATAGCCTGTTACGAAATACTCACAGACAAAGTCTCGGACCTGGACTGATACTTTAGTACAAACTTAACAACGAAAGAAGGACGTAAGATTTGGTACTTGGAAGGTTAGGAGCCTTTATAGGGCAGGGTTACTTATGGCAGCAGCCTGGGAAGTGGCTAAATATAAATTAGATTTAGTCGGTGTGCAGGGGGTTAGGTGGGACAAAGGGGTCACAGTAAGAGCAGGAAAAGGAACTGAAAATCATCAATTGGAACAAGGATTCTTTGTACACCAGAGAATAATATCAGCAGTTAAGAGAGTAGAGTTTGTTAGTGATAGGGTGTCATATAGTTCTGAGAAGTCGCTGGTGTAATATAATTGTCCTGAATGTGCATGCACAAAGTGAGGAGAACAGTGATGATTCAAAAGACAGTTTTTCGAGGAATTAGAACAGGTTTTTGATCATTTTCCTTAGTAAAGGTAAATGTAAAGTGATTCCGTTACAGGCCTGGTGTGGCCCAAGTGATGGTTAGAGGTATAGCTCTACTCTTCCAGACCCCGCGGCACTAGAAGAGGATGAGTGGTCAGCAGCACGCCCCGGCCGCACTTTACCCCCGGGAAAGACCCGGTACCCATTTTACAGGAGACTGGGTGGGCCCCAGGGCCGGTCTGGATGTGCGGAAAATCTCGTCCCCACCGCGATTCGATCCCGGACCATCGAGCCCCTAGTCAGTCGCTATACCGACTGAGCTATCCGACCCACCATTTTCCTAAGTACCATATGAAAATTCTATTAGGAGATTTTAATGCAAGATTGGGGAGAGAGAATATTTTCAAGCCAACAACTAGGAATGAGAGTCTACATCAGGATAGTAATGGTAATGGTGTTAGAATAGTAAATTGTACAGCAAAAAATCTGGTTGCTAATTGCACGATGTTCCCGCACCGAATCATTCATTAGTACACTTGGACCTCTCCTGATGGTAAGACTCACAACCAGATTGATCACATAGTGACAAATAGGAGGTGCCATTCGAGCATACTAGATGTACGAAGTTCCAGGGGAGCTGATTGTGATACTGTTTAGTGACTGGTGGTTGCATAACATTAGCAATACGGAAACAAGCAGCACAGAAGTTTGATGGGGAAAGATTTAATCTGAGGAAGTTAATGAGCTGGAGGTTAGGAAATAGTATCCGATTGAGATTACAAACAGGTTTGCAGCTTTGGAGAACTTAAATGATGACGAGGACATAAATAGGGCTTGGGAGAACATTAAAGAGAAAATCAAAACCTCAGCTAAAGATAGTCTAGGTCTGAATGAATTGAAGCAGCATAAACCATGCTTTGATGAAGGTTTAGGTTATTTGGATAAAAGGAAGCAGGTTAAAATGCAGTGGATGCAGGATCCAAGCCAAAGCAATGTAGATAATCTGAACAATGTAAGAAGTGATGCTAACAGACATTTCAGAAACAAAAAGAAGTTATATCTGAAAGCTAAAATAGAGGAACTTGAAACTAACAGTAAGATAAAAAAACATTAAGGAGTTGTATAGGGGTATCAATTATTTTAAGAAGGGTTACCAGTCTACAACTAATATAGTAAAGGATGAGAAAGGTGATTTAGTTGCAGAATGCCACGGTGTTTTGGCTGGGTGGAGGATTTATTTCTCCCATCTATTGAATGTGGATGGGGTAAATGATGTTAGGCAGACAGAAATACACACAGCAGAAACACTAGTGCCTGAGCCGAGTACCTCTGGGTTTGATTTGGCTATTGAAGAGGAAAAAAAGTCACAGATCACCAGGTATTTGTCAAATCCCAACAGAACTGTTTAAGGCAGGTATAGAACAGTTTGCTATGAGATCCATAAACTTAATATTTCTATTTGGTATAAGGAGAAATTGCCTGTGGAGTGGAAGGAGTCAATCATTGTACCTAACTATCAGAAGGGTCATAAAACAGATTGTAGTAATTATAAGGGCATATCACTTTTGCCAACTACATACTAAATTTTATCCAACATTCTGCTGTCAATGTTAACATCATGTGCAGAGGAGATTATTGGGGATCATCAAAGTGGATTTCGACACAATAGGTCAACTCCTGATTATGTATACTGCATTCAACAAATACTTGAGAAAAAATGGGAGTACAGTGAAACAGTGCATCATATCTTTATAGACTTCAGGAAAGCTTATGATTCCGTTAGGAGGGAGGTCTTGTTTAATATTCTCATTGAGTATGGTAAAGTGGTAAGGCTAAAAAAAATGTGTCTTACTGAAATGTATACCAGAGTCCGGGTAGGCAAGAATTTGTTTGACATGATTTCTATTAAGAATAGTTTGAAATAAGGAGATGCTCTATCGCTATTGCTTTTGAACTTTGCTTTAGAGTATGCCATTAGGAAGGTTTAGGTAATCCAGAATGGCTTGAAAATAAATGGTACACATCAGCGTCTGGTTTAATTCAATGATGTTAATAGGAGGAAGCGTACGTACTACAAAGGAAAACGCAGACGCTTTTTTACTGGCTAGTGAGGGGATTGGACTAGAAATAAATGCCGATAAAATTAGGAACATGATCATGTCTCGAGATCAGAATTCAAAACAAAATCACAATATGAATATTGATAATAGTTCTTTTGAAATTGTGGAAGAGTTAAAATTTTTGGGAACAACCTTGACAAATTAAAATTCCATTCAGGAAGAAATGAAGAGCAGATTGATGTCAGGGAATGCTTCCTGTCATTCGGTGCAGAATCTTTTGCCTTCCAGTTTGCTATCCAAAAATTTAAAGATTAAGATAGAACTATGATTTTGCTGGTTGTTTTGTATGGGTGTGAAACTTGGTCACTGCCATTGAGGGAAGAACGTAGGGTAGATGTTTGAGAATAGGGTGTTGAGGAGAATATTTGAGACTAAGAGGGACGTGGTAACAAGGGAGAGCAGAAAACTACGTAATGACTAGCTTGATGATTTGTACTTGCAATCCAATATTGTGCTGGTGATAAAATCGAGAAGAATCAGGTGGACGGCGCATGTAACGCGTATGGGGCAGGGGAGAGGCATGTACAGGGTTTAGGTGGGGAAACCTGAGGGAAAGAGAACACTGGGGAGACCCTGGTGTAGATGGGAAGATAATATTAAGATGGATCTTCAGGCAGTGGTATGTGAGGATATGGACTGGATGAAGCTGGCTAAGGATAGGGCCAGGTGGTGGGCACTTTTGAATGCATAATGAATTCCATAAAATGTGGGGAATTTCCTGACTAGCTGCAAACCGGTTAGCTTCTCAAGAAGGACCCTGCTGCATGGAGTAAGTAAGTAAGTTCCGTAAGCACTTTCCTGTTTGCCTTACTGGAATAGCCGTCTCGTCGAACAAGATTTGTGTTTAGGAGGTGCTCTGTTCGAATCTCTCCAGAACACCCGTCATCATGACAGGGTTTTTCATGGTTTTACTCGTTATTTCCTGCAAGATTGTGATGTACTCGTAGTATCTGTAACAAGGAAATGGTCGCTTTTTCATACAGTCTTTCAATTTTTTTTCTTTTACTTATTGATCTAGTATTATAGAGTAATTGAGAGCGCTGTTAAATAAACCGTAAAGGTAAAGTTGTCGCAGTATCTAATTATGCACCACTCCGTGAAGGCATATTGAGAAAGCCATAGCTCCATGCATTCTAATCCTGCGCACTAAACGGGGGTTAGTGGTCAGCTTCCTGCTTGTGTGGCTTTACCCCTGCTGCAAGATTCCACGGTGTCCCTTCAGTAAGAGGCTGGATGGGCCCCAGAGCCAGTCTGGACGCTATAAAGACGAGAAAAAAACCATGCCATTACCAGCAATCGAACCACTATTCTGCGTTGGTGCACTTTGTTGAGGAACTGCGCTGCAAGCCAGAAGCTTGTGTTTCGATTCCCGGCGGGTTCATTCGAGATTGTCATTGACACTCCTTCCTGCTGCACTATGGCCGTGGGATCGACTCATGCTCTAATAGAAATAAATACCAGGAATATTTCTTGGGGGTAAAGGCGGCCGGTTCATAGTGCTGACAACCTTACCACCTTCATGTTCCGATTGTCTTGAAACTTGGTAGCCTGAACCTCCCGGGTCCCTTAGGACCTGCCCCGTCCTGTACTGGGATTGCTTTGCCTTTACAAACCATTGAAGGCTCATTCTTGAGCAAAATGTTGACCCGGCAAGCTGTGGGGTCTTATTTAATCATCGCAGAACTGCAGCTGTTATCAAAGATCGAAATGAAATTAGTGTCTTTCCTCTGTCCGTTGTATTTTCCTATCAGCTTGCTGATGCCATCTGTTCACAGAGACTTCTTCCTCATCCACCGACCCTCTGACCATTGATGTACCGGTCCTGGACCTCTTGCACCCCTCGACTCAGTATGTTGAATTGGTGGCTTGGATTGCCCTGAGTGATGTGACTCATTCGTTCCCTCAGGAGACTCGTGCCATAGTAGAAACGGAATATTGCATGCTGCAGCCCCCCCCCCCCCTCCCGGAAAAAAGGTGGTAGGGTTTGTGAAAGAACCTGAGTTAACCCGTTTCCCTGAAATTCGTGA
>Ga0123355_10010238_pt1 | contig 14342 bp, 10 predicted proteins | sample TergutEmb28metaG_3_FD_89872 | JGI IMG/M metagenome (GOLD analysis project Ga0123355, IMG submission 89872) | Embiratermes neotenicus P1 segment gut microbial communities from Petit-Saut dam, French Guiana - Emb289 P1 | ecosystem: Host-associated > Arthropoda: Insects > Digestive system > Gut ...
TACCAATAAAAACCGCCTGGTGTCATATGTATTAAGGGGTGGGGTCCCTCTCTTTTACGGGGGTGGGGGGGGGGGGGGCAAAACCACACCGCATTCAATATGTGTACGTACTTTTAGAATTTGAAAACTAAGAAGCATAAAGCTAGATCCTCAAAAATAATGAATAACGAGGCATCTAAGTAAACATATTTTCAGGACAAGAAAGGATGCCACGCGAAACGGCGACGCTGTTGTTCAGGTGACTGTACCCGTATATGACGCGATTGAGTAAAAACACGCTAATAGTCATGTGTCAGCCGTTCGGCTGCGAAAATTCTAACCGAATACTTTGAAGCAGTTATAAAACATGCATAATATGTATAAAAAAGTAATTTCCTTTTGTGGAAATCGACCCTGCTTCCCATAAAAACGAGGTCTGACTGACCCTCGAGCCGTTTTGAGCGCTCTTGTCCCTACCGGGAGTCAAACCAATATTGTTTGGTTGACCAACTTGCGGTCCAGTGACGAAACCAAATTCCTGACCCGTACACATTTCTTGTATCAACAGAAGAGGACTGTTTGCATACATCGACTTACATTCCTTTAGAATAGCTTTCGAAATGTACACTTCTGTGAATACATGTTGATGAAATTTGACAATGTACCGGCTGGGGGCTTTACCATTGACAGGATCCTTTCTGACAAGCCTGTTGGCTTTAAACGACACTCACACGGCATTGCAGCTGTAGCAGCTTTCTCTAATAGGGAACAGGACTTTCTAAATTGCAGACTGGGCTGTATTTCAGCAATAAAACTTCCCCAATGCAAGGCGGCACCATTAAGCCCACAGTATAAGGCAAAGACTGCTGAACGCAAAAATTATTGCCACTGTATGCAGGTCAGTTCTTCTGAAGTTCCTTGACTTCGTTACTGACAACACAAACCAGAACTCAGGGTTCTCATTTCCGCCACTTGGTATGTCCTGATTATCATGCAGTCTTCACGTTCGACTATGCCATTTATTGCAGAAGATCATTATTCTGTGTAAGGCAATTGAAAACATGCAACAATTAACTTCTCGACTCAGCCTCTAACAGAAATAAGTACCAGGAGTATTTCCTGGGGGTAAATGCGGCCGGTGTGTAAGGCTGACAACCTTACCACCATCCTGTGCCGTTGTCACGAAATCTGGGAAACTTAACTTCCTGGAACCCTCTGGGCCACTCCAGACCTGTAACGGGAATGCTTTACCTTTATCAATTAACTTACGTCGTTCTTTGAACACTTCACGTAATTTGGCTATGTTTCCATCCTTATGCAACGTGAAGGTTCAACGGTCTTATCGCAAAAGGTCCATTCCGTTACGTTTAGTTTATCAAAATTATCTCTGTATTTTGTTTCTCTTTTCCTTTCGCACAGTACAACATTTCAAGAGCAGTTAGTACCGTAGTTACTACACGTTACGTGCCGCGTTCGGAGACAAAGCGACATCGCAAACAAGGGGTCACGTTGGACGAATGGGTCGCAAAACGGGTCTACCTTGTTAATAAAAAAATAAAAAGAAAGGATAGGCATGTTGCCGCGAAGACCTGTTGAAGCAGGAACGACGGAAATAACGAAAAGAGAAGAAGGGGTCTGATTCCGCATCTAGCTGGATATGTAACCTCCCTATTTCTTATGCAAGTGCGTGGATGGCTCGACGTTTTCCCAACGGCGGTTCTGCGGAGCCCTGGGTTTCTGCTGAATATCACTGAGGGGTTTCGCCAGAAACCGTGCAGTCAACAAGTATAAATTTCGGACTACCGCAAGAAAATTCCAAATATGTCGCGAAATCTTGCAGGAATTTTTGTCCCGCAACTGGCAATACTGGAGTAAAGCCCGTGCTTCACCAACTGCCTGATTTGATCACTTCACATTTAATGTCTTATTTAGATGCACTGTGCCTGTTTTAAAGATCAAGATATATAGAAATATAATTTTGTCTGTTGTTTTTTATGGGTGTGAAACTTGGTCATTGACATTGCGGGAGGAAAGGAAACTGAGGGTGTTTGAGAACATGGTGTTGAGAAGAGTATTTGGACCTAGGAAGGACGAGGTTACGTGGGAACGGAGGAGATTGCATAACGTGGAGCTAAATGATTTGTACTCCTCACCCAATACCGTGTGGTTGGTAAAATCGAGAAGAATGAGATGGGCTGGGCATGTGGCGCGTATGGGTGAGGAGAGGGGGTGTATAGGGTCTTGGTGGGGAAATCGGAGGGAAAGAGACCACTGGGGAGACATAGGCGTAGATGGGTGGATAATATTAGGACGGATCTCCAGGAGGTTGGATGTGGGTATATGGACTGGATTGGGCTGGCCCAGGATAGACAGGTGGCGGACGTTTGTGAGTGCGGTAATGAACGTTCGGGTTCCGTGAAATGAGGGGAATTTCTTGACTAACTGCAAACCAGTTAGCTTCTCAAGAAGGACTATGCACCATGGAGTAAGTAAGTAAGTAAGTAAGTAAGTAAGTAAGTGATGTGCTCGTTCCATGTTGTTACAGAAACACTTTATCTGTGGCGACAGAAAGGATCCGCGCTATCAATTGTTTCTGGCCTGTAATCGTTTTCATAAGCAGGCGTTCTTTGGAATATGAAAAAAAAAATCATTTTAGGGGTTCCTACGTGGAAAATGGTTGGGAAGCCTAAGACACAAAAATCTCCCCATATCACAAACATATGTACTAAGTGGCTTTATAAACATCCCCTAGGAAAGCAAGCCACAGTAACTGACATTATTCTTTATGCTGTATTTTATCTGTATACAATGACTGACGTTACATTCTATTTTCACGAAGTGTATACAGCCCCACCTACAATCGTATGCTCGGGATACATGCGGTGTACTTTTCAAAACCCACGCCTAAATATGAATTCAGAACAATGTGTGTCTCTTTCACAATAATACTGAGTTTATTAACATTCCTGTTACATCACTCTTAATCCATTGCATAAGCTTGTATCCTACTCCACTGTACATAAATGGCCACGCCCACCCTGTTTGTTGAGCATGCGCGGGAAAAAAAAGGGGGGGTGAGGGGGGGGGGGAATTGCAGCCTCAAACCACTGCGTATCCTTTAGCCTTTAGTAAACAGGCTACATCTTGGGAAGGGATGAAAAGGTACTTTTCAGGGCTTCACTCAAGTCTGATATAGAAATGTCTGCAACACACGACAAAATGCAAAACGGATGGCGTTTTGACGTAATCTGTAACGCGTACAGCAGATCTGCACGAACAGGAATCTTGAGCTTCTTGAGTGATTTAAGATAGTGGACGATGATTACAGTAATTACTCATTAGTATGGACTGAATTTATAATAGCAATTATGCCAGTCTTCATTAATGATTGTTCACAGACAGTGGCTTGCGTCTGAAATATTTTATCTGACCTCTGACACGTTCTTGAGTGATCAAACTCTTCCAAATTTACTTTTCCAAATCGTCCTAAAATATCTTCATTTACTGTCACGTTATGATATAAAAGTATCATCAAATTTAATCATTTTTACTGTCATCATCATCATCATCATCATCAACAACATTATTGCCTTCATTGTACGCACATTCATATTAATTTATACACACCAGCCTCGCATTACTTGCCTGTTCCCATTGATATTGCCACTTATCTTACCGTTGATGATAGTTAACGTTTGATATATTATACACAGGGTAAAAAATTTGGCGTGGTTAAGGACCTGCGACGTAAAACATAATAGAATTTGGTCCCAAAGTTTCCGTACTGCGGAAACAGCACTTTGTTTAACCTTTTGGCGCCGGAATTATTTTTTTGAATTTTAGCACATCCTGTATATAAAACGTGAATAAAACAGGAACCAAATACGTTAGGACTACGAAACAAACTGCATTTTGAAGAGAAAAAAACGGAGAATATATACCATGTTTAAAATATTCACTACCTGTATTTGTTGAATAAATATATAAAATGCAACGTTTAGAAGTTAGCGGTGCGGTACGACCACTATAGGGGTCGTTAGGCGTCAAAGGGTTAATGTTTTCGAAAACTGTCAGACATGGGGCGAAATGTATTCGACATAAAATGCGTGTTTAATTTTTTTCTCTGCAAATTGTGTCGGAAAATCTTTCGCTCCGATAAATATTGGCAAGTCGCACTCCAGATGCCCGCAGAGAAGCCGACTGCAGTCGCAACTGGATGTACCCATGTTCTCTTGTATGTGCCGTTCAACGCGTCTTCACATGCGCACAGGAAAACGGTTATACAGACACGCCGAACATGCCCAAGCCGACGTGCACATGTCCACGGCCTGTCCTTGTGAATATGCCGAAAAATCTCAGCTCCACATCCGGAAGAAGCAGTAGTTCCGTCAGAATCCTACAGATGGCAGGGCAAGTCACCTTTCCACATTACTGCTTTCTTTTAACCTACAGACCAGTGTCATTGGAAATAATAAATGTTTTTAAACTTTAAAAAGCAATTCTGAACACGATTCAAAACACTGGTTGTGAATATTACCAACATAGCTTCTACTAACAATATAATATCAACAGCGATAACGATAAAGCATACGCTAAGTGCCAGTAACAGAAGTGCTTCTTGCTGTAAACGGTACTGTATCATATTTCCTCTAGAAACAACCCACTCCCCCCTTCTACGGAGATCCGGATGGGGCAGTAGTGTACGGCTGGACTGTTCCCACTCAAGAGGAAGACGTACCTGTAAAATTAAATCCAGGATTGCCATGACAAAGTAGCAATCTACGACAAATCTCTTCATCAGCAAATTGGACTCAATTTGAAGGAAGAATCTATTGAGATGCTACAAGGTGGTTCAAATATGACCGGGACTGATGTCGCCAGATTTACACACAAACAGTCCCGGTCATATTTGAACCACCTTGTACAATCAGCCGTTGGAGCATTCTACTGTATGGAGTTCGAACACTGACACTTCAGAAAGGTCACAAATACCTTAAAAGTTTTAGCACGTGGTGTTGGATAAGCACTGAAAAAATCAGTTGGACTGGACGTATGCATAACGAGGAAGTATTACGTATTGTTAAAGGTAAAGGTAAAGTGCACCCTTGCACAGGCTGTACGGCTCATTGGGGGAGTAGAGGTATAGCTCTACTCTTTTTTGACCACAGCACTAGAAGGGGGTGAGGGGTCAGCGTCACGCCCCGGCCGCTCTTTACCCCCGGGAGAGACCCGGTACCCATTGTACAGGGGGCTGGGTGGGTCCCAGGGCCGGTCTGGACAGGTGCAGAAAATCTCGCCCCCCCCCCACCGGGCTTCGATCCCGGACAGTCCAGGCCGTAGTCAGTCGCTATACCGACTGAGCTACCCGGCCCACACGTACAGTCAAGGAGGAAAAGAAATATCCTGCGTACGGTGTACAGTACAACGAAAAAAGGCTAGCTGGATGGGTAAGGTCAGGAACTACCTTTTAAAACATGTTATTGAAGGAAGGACAGAAGGAAAGACAGAAAGGAAGGGAAGACGATGAAGAAGACGTGAGCAGCTACTGGATAACTTTAAGGAAAAGATATTGGAACTTGATGGAAACACTAGATCCACTTTTCGGAGAAGTCGCTCTGGAAGAGGATATGGACCAATCGCAAGATAGAATACGTGATGACGAATGGGTAACAGACAGGAATGTTGCTAAGCTCTACTTCGCGTTCGTAAAATGCCGAGTTTGAATTCCGAATAGCAGAAAATAAATACCGGCAGTGAACTATATACTGTACGTGGTTACCTCTAGCGTCTCCAAAGATATACGGACAGAACAGAACAGGCCACGGCGGGACAGTTTCGTGCTGTTCTGTCACCAAACTGTCTTGAATTAAACCACGACACAGCAAGTATAACGACAACTTAAGCTTATGTTGTCCCGCCGCAAACAAAATAAATGTGACCGTGGGTACGTCATTGGTTTTAAGCTCTCGCATACTGCGCGAACACCTTTAATCAACCTTATTTATTTTAATATGGACGACACATACATGACAGTATTATGCCCACGTGACTGCTAGCCTCTTGTGACAAAAACCACCTGACGAACTGTTCATTAATATGGGCATTACGACCATGCTATCAGGGGCCCATTAATTCCTAGCATCGAGGTTCCTGGTATTTGCTGTAGAAAAGGACTGTCAGGCCTGGAGAATATTCAGGCGGTTTTACTTCATGCTACAATATACAAATATGAGATACATCCTTAGATATTCAGTGTGACACCAAATAATGTGTCCTCACAACAGGTATAACAGTTTTGGAGGCGAAAGTCGCAGGCAGTCGGATCTATTACCCTTCCGATTTTCTACAGAACCACTTCTCTCTCGTGGTCCGGAATGGTTAGGTCGGTTTAGCGATTCGTTACGGGCAGGAAGGTCCGGGAGATCGAGACCCGGTAGGGGGGCGAAATTTTCCGCACCCATCCAGACCGGCCCCTGGGACCCACTCAGCCCCCTGTAAAATGGATACCGGGTCTCTTTCCCGAGGGTAAAGCGGCCGGTGCTTTACGTTAATCACTCGCCCCGATCTAGAGCAGAGGTTAAAGAAAAAGCATAGCTACATATCCACTCCCCTTTCTTGCCTTCATAGCAGGTTATATAGAATGAACTAAACTAAAATATAAGGGCGATTTTAAAGTAAATATATAATTTTAAACATTTACTATATTTTAATTGCGTATATCTAGCAATGCTACCACGCTCAGCGCTCCAGTCAACACGCGGGCATCTTTCATCAGTACTTCAATACACACGCTGCATGCACGTGTCCTTAAATACTGTAGCTCCCTGAAGATGGCTGCGATTCCCGGTCGAAACGTGTAGCAGCATGAAAACTATGTATTGTGCACTTTAATGACCACACAAACTAATGAGCTTACATAAAATTTCACATTAACACATTTAAAATCGCTCCAACATGTTTCGATCCTAAGATCATCCTCAGGGAGCTACGTTGTTCCTTGATAAAGTCATTTTAAAGATATTCACAAAATAATTCCTTTATATTAACAGGGTGTTGTGGCAGCATGTCGTGTTGTGTAAGGGTACGTCGTAGAGAATGCGCCTGCCTATACGACGTACCCTTACACAACACGACATGCTGCCACAACACCCTATTAATATAAGGGAATTAATTAGTGAGTGTTTTTAAAAAGACTTTAGCAAGGAACAACGTGGCTCCCTGAGGATGATCTTAGGATCGAAACATGTTGGAGAGATTTTAAATGTTTTAATGTAAAATTTTATGTAAGTGCATTAGTTTGTGTGATCATTAAAGTGATTCTACTAAATGCACGGTGCAACAATAAAGATATATATTGTGCAGTTAGGTGGAAATAAACATCTGTATATAAGACCACTGCACGGAAGATGTATAATACGAAAACTTATATTAAACTGATGATAATTTCAACAAAAATGATTAGTAAACATAGTGCAATTAGATTCAAACATAACAAAGCAGAAAGTCCTTTTTTTGGGGGGGGGGCTGTTTTTTTGTTTGTTTGTTCATGTAAAATTTTACTTTACAGTTGTTGAAGTTTGTCAGAATGGTCTTAACCTTTTGGCGCCGGAATTATTTTTTTAAATTTTATCACACCCTTTATATAAAATGTGAATAAAACAGGAACCAAATAAGTTAGAATTATGAAACAAACTGCATTTTGAAGAGAAAAAAACGGACAGTATATACCATGTTTAAAATATTCAGTACCTGTATTTGTTGAATAAATATATTAAATGCAACGTTTAGAGGTTAGCGGTGCGGCACGACCAATATAGTGGTCGTTAGGCGTCAAAGGGTTAAAGAACGGTAAATCCTGCTGGTCCCACCACAAGTGACGCTAATGTGTCAAGTTGCAACAAAGGAAGCTTATCATAATGACAGTTACAATATTTGGCACAGTGGTCACAAATACTAGTCATAACTTGGACAGTGATATGGCGCTGATTTTTGGCCAGACAGCCACATTATGTCCTGAGGAACAAAAATATAACTATGACCTCTAACCAAAGTGTGTGCTGCATTATTTACCACTCTGAATAAAGAATTTTACAATCCGGGTAATTCAGATGCTGTGTAATACCTAAAGGTGTATATGTTTGTAGCAAGCAGTACATATCCGAGTGTGTATGTGTGTATATAGACATATAATTTGAACCTTGCTGTAGAGGCGGGTTACACACGTACGCTGACCAACCAGGGAAAAAAACGCATTTAGTCACGCTGACAGATTATAAATTTGTAAGAAAAAATGCGGAGGGCATGAGATACGTTTTAACTGTCCAGACGTCTTCTGCAAGAACTGAACGTCAAGAACAGGGAGCATCTTACATGCTTGAGAACATGAGTGACACAAGTCCGCAGTAACTACCTGATGCATATATACAGGTATCCCCTGGTAGTGTGGGGAGGGCACGCGGTAGCGCAGTTGCTTGAGGGACTGCGCTACAAGTCGGAAGGTCGATTCCCGATGGTGGTATTGGAATTTTTTATTGACATAATCTTTCTAGCTGTACTATTGCCCTGGGTTCGACTCAGCCTCTAACAGAAATGAGTAAACGGTAAAGGTAAATCAGTCTCATTACAGGCCCAAGGTACTCAGAGGGTTCCAGAAAGTTAAGGTTCCCAGATTACATGACAATGGTCCAGGATGGTGGTAAGGTTGTCAGTCTTACGCACCGGCCGCTTTTTACCCCCAGGAAATACTCCTGCTACTCATTTCTGTTAGAGGCTGAGTCGACCCCAGGGCCATAGTACGATCGGAAGGATTATGTCAATGAAAAATTCCAATGACACAATCTATAATCGAACCGGCGACCTTTCGATTTGTAGCACAGCACCTTAACCACTGTGCTACCGCAACAAATGAGTACCAGGCATATTTCGTTACGGGGTGAGGGAAGTAAAGGCGGCCGGTGCGTGAGGCTGACCTTACTTTCATGTACCGACTCTTTGGAATCTGGGAGCCTCAACTTCCTGGAACCCTCAGGCCCTGTCCAGGCGTCTACAGCGATTGCTTTACCTCCTACCCTTCGCGTTGATAAATGCGGTCAATACGCAGACGCCCCAAGAAACTGCCGCAATCAGTTTGTGCCTCAATCTGTTGCAATGTGACTAGCACACAGCGATTATTATTTTCATTATTAGAACACAGAACAGTGTTTCCTCATAGAAATGTGCCACCTACGCTGAAGTACGCAATTCCGCATTTTGCTCCCCACCGTACGACTGTGTTTAAAATTACCGGCTTTGTCCAGTTCTCAGACAAACGGCGATCATTTCATACACAGTACTAATTACATGAAGTTTGCTTTCTTGCAAATAATCAAATTTTAATTTTAATTAAAAGAATTTCCTTTAATAAAGTTTCAAATTTTGGCAATGACAGATTTTCTTGACAGCAAAGGCTAATTTTTATCATCTGCATTGTCTAGTACGTTTAACATGTAAAGGTGAAGATCGCCCTACAATATGACACGAAGGAGGTGGGGTGGTTGCGGTAGTTGTGTAGCTGTCCTCTTCGTGTAATCTTGGCGCCAGATGCGGTTAGGCTGGAGTAGTGTCCGGGCTGCATCCCGGACACTACTCCAGCCTAACCGCAACTTCCCTCCAACCTACAGCAAACCAAGAACGACACGACCAATGTGGTAAACAACATCATAGTCGCGAGCTCCTGGTGATGAGTATAGTGATGCTCGAAACATGTTGTGCCTATAAGAAGTACAATAAAATAACAAGTAGCATCTAGTTGGTTTTTTATCCTTCAGTTATCACAATTACGTACGGTCCAATAAACATCAGCAACAATAACGGTTTATTAATGATTTCAATCAGCTCAACACGTTTCGGGCGATGATTTCGCCCGAAACGTGTTGAGCTGATTGATATCATTAATAAACCGTTATTGTTGTATCTAGTTTGTTGTTTATTTTATTGTATCAGTGATGCACGGTCACACAAACATCAAAGTCGCTGTTTGTTTGAACACACAGCACTACTGACATGCGCAAAGTATAATTACGTTTATATGTGTGTCAGCAGGACTGTAATCACAACTAGTGGCAATATCGTAACGCGACTTTGATTTAACACAATTCGCATTAGAAAATGTCTCACTCTGATGAGAAGTTGATGTGACGTGGTCACAAAAAGACATAAACAATCGACACCAGCAAATATTATATTAAGCTACTTCATTTTTAAGAATAATTACTCACTCCGCACAGCAGAGTCCTGCTGGAGAAGCTAACTGGTTCTCAGCCAGTCAAGAAATTCCCCGCATTTTATGGAACCCGAAGGTTCATTACCGCAATCACAAGTGCCCGCCACCTGTCCCTATCCTGAGCCAGCTCGATCCAGTCCATACCCCCACATCCCACTTCCTGAAGATTCTCCCATCTAAGCCTTGGTCTTCCAAGTGGCCTCTTTCTCTCATGTTTCCCCACCAAAACCTTGTATGCACCCCTCCTCGTCCACATACGTGCTACGTTCCCCGCCCATTTCATTCTCAATTTGGTTACCCGAACAATATTTAGCGAGCAGTACATATAAAGTTCCTCATTATATAGTTTTCTCCATTTCCCTGTTACCTCGTCCCTCTTAGGCCCAAATATTCTCCTCAACGCCCTATTCTCAAACGCCCTCAGCCTACGTTCCTCCCTCAATGTTAGCGACCAAGTTTCACACCCATACAAAACAACAGGCAAAATCAAATTTCTGTATATCTCAATCTGTGTATTTTTGAATAGCAAACTGGATGACAAAAGATTCTGCCCCGAGTGACAGCAAGCATTCCCTAACTTCAGTCTGCTCTTATTTTCTTCTTGCACGGAATTCTGGTTCGATAAGTTTGTTCAAAAATATTTGAACTCTTCCACCCCTTCAAATGTTCTACTTTCAACATTCTTACTGTGACTTGCATTCTGATTTCGAGATATGACCATGTACTGAGTTTTATCAGCATATACTTCTATTCCAGTCTCCTTCCTAGCCACCACCAAAACTTCTGAGTTTTCCTTTACAGTATGTATGCTTTCTCCCAATAAAATAACACCATCAGCATAAACCAGAAACCAATATGTGTATTACCATTTCATTTCAAGTCATCGCGGTTTACCTAAACTCTCCTAATGACACACTTTCAAGCAAAGCTGAAAAGCAATTGCAATCGATACAGCATCTCCTTGTTTCAAACCATTCTAAAATACGAAACACATTAGACAAATGTTTGCCTACACGAACTCTGCTACAGGTGTCATTTACACACATTTTTATTAGCTTAACCAATTTCAGGGGATACCAAACTCAATGACAATACTGTACCAGACCTCCCTCCTAACTGAATCATAAGCTTCCTTGAAATCTATAAAAAGCCGATGCACTGCTTCATTGCATTCTCTTTCCTCAAGTATTTGACGAATGTAGAATGTATATGATCAGTAGTTGATATGTTGCGTCGATATCCACACTGATGATCCCATATAATTTCCTCTGCAAATGGAGCAAACCATGACAGAGGATGCTGGATAAAATGTTATAAGTAGCTGACAAAAGTGACACGACTCTTTAATTACTACAGTCTGTTTATCATCCTTCTTATAAACTGGTACAATGATCGACTCCTTCCACTCCTCAGGCAATTCCTCCTTATTCCAAATAGCACAAATAAGTTTACGGGCCTCAGAGTGAATTGTTCTACCCCCTGCCTTAATCAATTCTGCTGTGATTTGATCAATACCTGGGCATTTGTGTCTTTTTAACTTTTCAATAGCCAACTCAACCACGAAGGCATTGGGCTAAGGCACTAGTGGCTCTTCTTTTTTTTTTACTGAATTAAACCTTAATTACACAACACAATTGACAGTTGTTATTCTACAACTGGTTACATCAGCAACATGTTTCTGCGTTGTTTGGCCATCATCGGGCTTACAAAGGTTAGTATCAATTAAGGTACATAATGTTGCTGTACCTTAATTTTTACTAAACTTTGTAAGCCCGATGATGGCCAAACAAGGCCGAAACATGTTGCTGATGTAACCAGTTGTAGGATAACAACTGTCAATTGTGTTGTGTATAAACGTCTTAATTCAATCAAATTTGTCATACGTACAAAGCGGGATGGAAACAGTCCAATTCAAAACTAGTGGCTCTGCTGAATGTATGTCTGTCTGCCTAACATCATTAACCTCAATAGCTGAGAGAAATGGTTCTTCCACCCAGCCACAATACTGTGGCAGTCTGTAACCAAATCACCCTTCTCATCCTTTACAGTATTAATTCTAGTCACTGATGCGCCTATATAAGTCTCTGATATGTTATCTTACTGCTAGTTTCAATCTTATGTTTATTGGACCGTACATCATCTTGATAGTTGAGTAAAGATAGACCAACTTGATGTCACTTGCTTTATTATTTCTTTATTTAATGCTCAACATGTTTCGGGTGTTAATACATCCATCCTCAGGAGCTTGCGACTTTTTTGTTGAGTTATTTCATGGGTTGTATTGCTCTGGTTCGATGTGTGTTGGTGTTACGTTGTGGTTTGACTGTGGTGAAATAAGTCGCAAGCTCCTGAGGATGGATGTATTAACATCCGAAACATGTTGAGCATTACATAAAGAAATAATAAAGCAAGTGACATCAAGTTGGTCTATCTTTACTCAGCTATGTTAGTTTCAAGTTCACCGATTTTAACTTTCAGATATTTCCTTATTTTTAACAATGCTTAATTTACTTGTTCAGAACCCGTCTCATTCTCCGTTTCTCTCAGGCACGCCTTGCTCAGTCAGTAGCCTCACGGTGAGTGCCGGTCCTGGCGTTGGACGACAGGGAGCCGCTTCACATCACCGCGTCCATACTGGCTCGCCGGGGCAGGTAGCCTCTTGTGTAAAGGTTACTAGGAGTTGCGTACGTAAGCGCTCTGAAGAGCTCAGTTGTCATCTACTACGCGGCAGAAGCTTGAAATTACTGGCGTCTCTTTCCAAGTGTTAAAGTGATCGGAGCGCCAAACTGACCATGCACCTGCTTCTGGTGAAGAGGTTACGAATGCGTTCAGTTACACGTTCCCTCCCTCATATACTTTCCTGGAGTTGTGCTTAATTACGCAGAGGGTCTTTACTAACTTAGTACTTTGTAATTAACAAATATATCCTTAGACTAATAAGTAAGGTAACTATACACACCACCCTGTAAAATGGATATGATACGGGAAACTATTTCCACCGGAAGTCTAAATATTGAAGAAGATTTGTGTTTTTTGCCAGTCTCTCCAGACAAATTCCAGGACGGATTCTTAAACCAAAGGAAACCGTACTGCTTGCACTTTCTCGTTTCAACCTATCATCTAAGCACTATCTTCCTACCGATCATTTTCTCCCTTGCTGCCATGTGGAAATTTCTCGCCTAGTTCGCTCTAAAGATACTTTCGTGATTGCATAACCCGCTTTCAGTATTCAAAATTGATTTAAGAAGGAAAGCACAAAAAATACGCAACTTAAAATCAATATGCATCGCTCGTGAGAAGTGTGCTTCTGGAACAGCCTGTTGAAATTCGAAGCGGAAAACGTTTTTCACATTATCATCTTTGTCTCTTTCCTTCCCTTCTATTATGCCTTTCTCAAGTTTATCTCCGTTTAAGCAGTCAACTGAATTACATCTTTATCTTTCAGATGGCAGAGTTTCGAGCACAGAACTGCCACCTGTACAAACGCATGAGAACTTCTATGGTGTGTCAATGTCACATGCCTACGTGAGATAAACAGGCCTAAACACAAATGGTTTTTGTGCACAGATTTACTGCTGCTTGTAACGTGACTGTTCACGAGCCGATCCGAACGTCAGACACAGGTCACTGTTACCGAAAGTATAAAAAATGTCTCACATCAGGCATTCTGGGTTTACACTACACATTTTGCTGATGGACGGAAATAAATATAGTCTTTATAAATCTATACTGTCATTTCTGTCAGCACGTTTTACAACCCCCTGTCAAATAATCTGCCTATTAATTATAATTTACTAGTACACAACTTTTCATCGTCATTACTGCCATCACGTATTAATATTTTGGTTTCTTTTGGTTCCAGTTACAACAATTAGGACAGTAAATTTTAAGCTCGTGGTTCTGTGCATCGTAATTCAATGTGAATAAAAATCCAACAGATGCAGCAGTATGCAGGTATTTATTCACTGCAAAACTACTCTACATGTTTCGGGTGTCACAGCACCCATCATCAGGAGTATTAAAAACTGTACCCGCAACCTCCGGTACAAGTAGTATGACCTGTACCGGAGGCTGCGGGTACAGTTTTTAATACTCCTGATGA
>Ga0123355_10010239_pt1 | contig 14341 bp, 10 predicted proteins | sample TergutEmb28metaG_3_FD_89872 | JGI IMG/M metagenome (GOLD analysis project Ga0123355, IMG submission 89872) | Embiratermes neotenicus P1 segment gut microbial communities from Petit-Saut dam, French Guiana - Emb289 P1 | ecosystem: Host-associated > Arthropoda: Insects > Digestive system > Gut ...
ACGGCCGAAACATGTTGAGCAATGAATGAGTATTGAATAAATAATAAAATAAGTGGCATCAAGTTGGTTTTTCTCTTTACGCAACTATAAAGATGATGCACGGTCCCATAAACATAAGATTCTAGAATATTTCCTTTAACATTGATAACACGACGTCATAGATTGGAGTTTATAGAAGCTGAAAATTTCGTCACATATTTGCACAGTTTGTTTTCGAATTAATACACGGTTGTTACCTTTATTATAATTATAGTCACCTTTAATAGCACTGTCTATTATTTTAATACCACACAACAGTTATTAATTACCATCAACACAACTGGTTTTACTATAATATATAGATATAGACTACAACATGCAGCAATGCCGACAATATTTATTACTGTATGCCACACATATTCATGGTTTTAAAGAATTTGTATTGACCAATATTGTGTAACACCAAAGACTGAAATATCACTCTGACCCATTACTGATGTAGCAATTATAGTTTTGGTTTTCATTTCTTTGTGTACCTGAATGGCTGGTAGAAACATGTAGACGTGTATCTATATATTATAATACAATCAGTTGTGTTGATGGTAATTAATAATTCTTCCGTAATTTATGCAACAAAACGGAATGTCCGAAGTAAAAATTATTATCATCATCTGCTTTATGCTTGGTATTTATACTTATATTCCTGAGACAAACTATGTCCCTATGGAATAGTGTTGCAGCTATTCTGTTGTTACTATTCATGGTGCTTATATTGTTAGTTTCAGTGTTGAATCTATTGTATTTTTACATTAGTACTTTCCGAAGTATGTGTGCAGTGCCCAATATAGCTGTTTTCTGGAGTTCCTCGACTTCATGCTTTCCTGGTATGATGCTCACGTATTTTCTGAATGACTTTGAATGATGATGATGATTATTGTTATTATTTACAGAAGGTGTACAATTTTAGCCGAACTAGAATTTTGAAAACCATAGTCTCGGTATAGGGGCTAGTAGTCTTGTTTAGTATTCACCGTTCACCAGACCAATTGAGATGGCTGTCACTTCGTTCAGCACCCTCTCAATCCACATTTTGAGTTACACCTACACCAACTACATGACGCTAAACAACCCCACAACAAACACAGTGTCGTATAACAACCGAAGAAACAAATAACAAAGCTCGGGTCAACGAACGTTTAAACAAGGCAATACCCTTAATTCAATATCTCATGGAAAAACAAATTATTGAATTGCTGAATAGTCAGACGATTGATGAACAACGAGTAGTAGAACATACAGAAGGAAGCGGCCATGCCATAATTTGAAGCATTATACTGCCATTGGTACGGAGGAGCTGAGGAAAATCACATAAAAGTACGTCAAAATAACCTGTCTCCAGACCGAGATTTTAAACCTGGAGCTCAGGAATACGATGCAATAGTACATTGACCCAGCGCAACGTTCGGTAAGTGGCGCTGTGAAGTTTTGCATATGTTCGTCAAGCTTCACACACACGGGCCTCTACAGGCCTTTCGATGCCTGTATCTATGTACAATACGTAAGACGCAGCACTACAGTTCATGGAAAACTTTAACACTATTGGCATTTCAGGAACTATTGTAAATTAAAGTGGGACGCCTAAAACGCTAAGATCAAAGACAAATATTTTGACAAAACGCAGTAACAAAAATGTCGACGCAGCAAAAATTTAACCATAAAATCGCAGAACAGGCCAAAGATCTCACTCTTAGTACCAAACTCTGAGAATTACTGTTAAATGCGTAGGAAAATCGTTTTCTTTCGCAACGTTCATAAGCTCTGAGTTCAAACGTGAAGCAAATTCTGACACCAGCAGCAAGGAAGTCCAGACAGACGAACCCTACGATGGGCCTCTCCGTCCGCAGTGACTTGACCGGTCTTTCAGAATTCCACGCCTCAAAGTCGTTCAGTCAGTTGAAACACTGACCCTTTACAGCTCAGTGGTTAATATACATACCACAAGGTCTAAGTGGGCAGGGATAACGCAGACGGTATAGCTACTCGCTACGGGCTGGACAGTCCGGTGATCCAAACCCGGTGGGGTGCGAGATTTTCCGCACCCGTCCAGACCGGCTCTGGGGTCCACCCAGCCTCCTATACAATGGGTACAGGGTCTTCCCCGGGGGTACAGCGGCCGGGGCGCAGCGTTGACCACCCACCTCCATCCAACGCCGAGGTTAATGGAAGAGTAGAGCTATACCTTTACTCCACCTCTGGGCCTTCGTGGCCTGTTATAGAGTGAACTTTACCTTACCTTTACGTTTTTACCACAAGGTCTAGATAGAATTCAGAAATTCCACCTTCTCCTCACCTTCCAGTGTATTTTCATGCTTTTCATCGGTCTCGTAATAAATGGCGATTCATTCCCTGCACAGTATTAACTGGCGTGTTTGAAAATCTGTGAAAAGCGCCTATTGGCTTCATCTCCGCCCGCATGTACCACAGTGCTTGCCACGGGACCGATTTCCATGAAATTTGATACTGGAAACTTTTATTAAAATCTGTCGAAAAACTCCACACCTGGCAAAAATCCATCAAAAATATCGGCCACTTGACGTGAAGACTTCGGTACGTTTCATTTTTTCCAGTCGCGTAAATTCGCTGGGGAGAAAAATCATTTTTGTGCAAGACTCAATACTGTTTTATTGTTGATGGTGACTTATACCTCTAAAATACACACACAGAACGCATTGTTGTAACAATAGTTACCAGAACGCGCCTCACATTTACCTTATAGGCATGCGTAAATTGCCTCTCGTCACAAGTTAGATGGAATATAATCTCTCTGCGGTACGAAACAAATCTTCAAATATAATTGTAGTTAGTGTTTTAAAGTGTTAACAGCAAGTCACAAACATCCGCTTCTTACATTGGCATCCCTAGTAGAAAATTCTACGGTTCAATTTAAATTGACAGAACCGTAAGAGGACACTTTCATTTGCAGTCAAATTCTTTCCTTAAGGTAATATTTCTGATTTCGCGCTCCTATTTGCCCTCGATGCACACTGATTGCAGGTGTTGCCAGACGATCTCAATACAGATGAGCTGCATGACAGCCATGAATTGTTTGAAGAGTTTTTAAAATATATATGCAGAAAACAGCGTAAGTGACCCTTCTTTTATGCACGTGTTTCTTAAATTCAGCTGCACGTGCCTAGCAACGACGACCGTGCCACAAATGCACAAAATACGCATGTTTAACTCAATACTGTATTTGGCAGTCAGCAGGCAATGAAGAGCCTACAGGTAGAATTATAGGGCTATACAGAAGAGACATTCAACAGCCTTTGGAGAATGACGTACACATGCATTTTTTTTAAATATATGAAGTACGTACCTAACAAAGAACACAGTCCTTCTTTATGATAAAGACCATACGCTTAATCCTGTACACAGAAGTGATCGCTGTCTATTTTAAAACTAACAGGCAATACAAAATTAATATAATATTAAACAGTGTACGTCAGCACAATCACTTTATTACTCAAGGTAATTATAAGGCTACATGTTTCGACTACAGATTAGTCGTCCTCAGGCCTATTTTGTCAATTGTGTCACAAGATGCTATGCACACTTTGGGATCCCATCGTGTTTACATCCCAAAGTGTACATAGCATCTTGTGACACATTTGAAACAAAATAGGCCTGAGGATGACTAATCTATAGTCGAAACATGTAGCCTTATAATGACCTTGAGTAATAAAGTGATTGTGCTGACGTACACTATTTAATATCATATTACGTTACAAGCACATCGTGATGCTTCCGTTCACAAAAAAACCAACAACATAAATACACTGCAAGGACGAGAAGCGGGGTATATTATCTATGAATGTTCATTGGGGACTTTACATTAACACTGTTTTATGTAAAGCAAGGGTGTCCAGCTTTGTTTCAGGCAAAGGGCCACAAACGCTATTGTGGACCGCACATGGAAAAATAACAAAAATTGTTATACCCAACCACCTAATGTTTGCGATTGTTACGTAATTTTTGTGTTGCACAAACACAATTTGTAGGTCCCAGTGGCCGGGCGGTCTAAGGAGTAGGTTTACGGCCGTTCGGCTGCTGAGATTGTGGATTCGAATCCCACTGGGGGCATGGATGTTTGTCTGTTGTGAGTGTTGTGTGTTGTCAGGTAGAGGTCTCTGCGACGAGCTGATCACTCGTCCACAGGAGTCTTACCGACTGTAGTGCGTCGTTGTGTGTGATCTAGAAACCTCGGGAATGAGAAAGTCCTGGCCCAGTGGGGGCTGCTGCGCCAAAAACAAACAAATAGACATAATTTAACAGACAGGCAATATATGTCTAACGTAACATTGAGGCGCGTTCGTGCAACCATTGTTGTAGTGGAAAAGCGGTGCGTATTACACAGCCTGAGTAGGTGTTTGTAGCCTTAGGTATCCAACATGCAGTGCGCATGCGCCGTATCATCACCTGTGGGTTGCCCTGCACTACTATACCTTTACACATTATCTCATAAACGGCACCATTTTCTAAAAAGCTGCTGAACACAAAATGTGTGTTTTGATCTTCTCTACAACACTTGCCTGAAACATTTCTCATTCTAAGAAGAAATGAGCGAGATATGATAAAAATATACATTGGTCTTTGTGTAAAGTACCATTTTGTTTGTCCGATTTTAATGAAACTTAAATTTTCTCGACATATTTTCGAAAAATCTTCAAATATCAAATTTCATGAAAATCCGTCCAATGGGAGCCGAGTTGTTACATGCGCGTGGACAAATGGACAGACGGACATGACAGAAGCTAATAATCCCGTTTCGCAATTTTGCGAACGCGCCTCAAAATGTTGCCGCGGGCCACATAACAGAATCCGCGTGCCGCGGGTTGGATTCTCCTGATGTTGAGAATCAACGGTAATATTTGATTTGTCAAGAGAAATGATTATCATTGGTGAAAAGAACCAATAACTCGACTAGACAGTTTCTCGGCCTCTTGTCAGAATGATAGTCCGAGCCTGCTGAGATGGCAGTGAACAAGACCCTAGACCAGTGTTTCTCAACCGCCGGGCCGCGGCCCGGTACCGGGCCCTGGCATCAATTATACCGGGTCGCGAGAGATTATCCTAGAAGTGATAACTAATTTAAATGTAATTTCATATTTGTCAACATGCCACACCGTACACATAATTGTACTAATATTCTTTATGATTATACCATAATTAATTATTAATACTTATATTAGTTTAATTTATGAACTTAAAAAAAATTGGAAAGGTACTGACGAGTATATCTGTTGGGACCGGGCCGTCGTCTTATGAAAAAAGAATGTACCGGGCCGCCTTCTCACAAATGTTGAGAAACACTGCCCTAGACCACTGTTTCCCAAACAGGGTTCCGTGACAAACCGTGGAATAAATAAATACAATTTTCGAATATCGCGAAAATTTTCCAAAATCTCACGAAAATCGCGGTCATTTTTGTCTGGCAGTTAGCAATGCTGGATTAAAATAGTGTCTCTTTGTTTTGTTTTGGTCAGTTGGCCTCTGAACATTTTTAGAGGTAGAGGTTTCCACAGATATAAACAAAATTATTTAAGGCTTCCTTCGTGGAAGAAATGTTAAGAAACACTGCGTTAGACTAAAATCTGGTCAAGAGCCCCAAGTGGAGGCACATATTCAGAAGGACTGACCGTCATTCGCAATACGACTCGGCGACTAACCTGCCGACTGACTCCACTAAACAAAGCAAATTGTCAGTAGACGACATTCCCTCAGTTAGTTTTACAGAACTCGAAGGTCCATTGCTGTGTTCAAAACAGCACGCCACTGGTTCAAGTTACAATTCAGACAAATCTAATCCACATCCTCTCACACGATGACATTCTATTCCATTATAATATTACCCTAACTCTCCTGCCCATGTCTTACACCTTAGCTCTTCACTCTAATTTTTCCTATCAAAATTTAGCACTTACTGCATCTCTCCCATATCTGCCACGTGCACTGTCTGCCTTATTTTTACTGATTTTATCACCATAACGATATTTTGTTTACAGTGAAAATATAGTATGCAAACAAATTCAGTTTTTGCATCCTTATCGTACTTTACCAAAAACCCAACCAACATCTATGCAACCAAGCGACAAATGAATTAACAATTATACAATTGTATGATCAGTTAACCAAACAGATTTACACAGTACTGAATCTCCCTGGACAGGAAATTTACTGGCGCGTTAGAAAAGTATAAAATTCTCAAGAATGGATTTGTACCACTGAAACAACTAATCGGTGCCATGAGACGGTACCGTCCTTGAGCGGCTGTCAGTTACTTACCTGGACAAAAAATTTCATCGTTCTACGGGATCCAAAGAATCAGAATCCTTTTCAAACATTCCTGCAATTTCTACCCGCTACTATGTCAGATCATTCGACCTAACAGCACTATCTCTTCCTCATAAACTATAATTTTAATGTTATCGTAAAATTTATGTCTTTGGTTTGCCATGCACTCCACTCTTTGAGGGTTATCATCTGAAAACTTGTTCCGCTACGTATGAGATTAAATCCCTTCCTCATATGGTCCACAACGTAACCCCGCCTTAACCTTCGAAATCCGATCACCCTAAAAATATTATAACGTTCAAAATTTTCTAATTTTTAATTCCTCCCCCTCATTTATGCTACGATCTCCTCCTTAGACTAAAGCTGGATCAGTTCCTATGTTCCTAAGATCGGTAACTTCTTACGTGTAGGTAATGGTACTCTCCAATTTAAATTTTCACTTCAGAAATATTCAGAAGAATAAAAACCAAATAGATGCCACTTATTATTTTATTGTACTTCTTATAGGCTCATCATATTTCGGGCACTACTGTGCCCATCATCAGGAACTCACGACTATAATGTTGATTACCACATTGATCGTTTCGTTCTTAGTTTGCTGTAAGTTGGAGGTTAGGTGCGGATAGACTGGAGTAGTGTCCGGGCTGCAGGCTAAAGCACGTGCTTTAACCTGCAGCCCGGACACTACTCCAACCTACCCGCACCTAACCTCCAACCTACAGCAAACCAAGAAAGAAACGATAGTGGTAATCAACATTATAGTCGCGAGCTTCTGATGATGGGCATAGTAGTGCCCGAAACATGTTGAGCCTATAAGAAGTACAATAAAATAATAAGTGGCATCTAGTTGGTTTTTATTCTTCAGCTATCACAATGATGCACGGTCCAACAAACATCAAATTCAGAAATATTCGTTTTCGCGCTCGTCTCACTACGTATGTCTGAAGTACTGGATGTCTTGACAGCCGATACTGTTTTAAGCAACGTACGTATGTGATTACATTTGTACACAATATCACATATTGTGAACGTAATCCTAAATGATCTTGCACAATGAGCAGCCTCGAACAAGACCACAAGGCCGCCAGCACCACACTCATATTCCGCCCACATATCATCCGACCCGCACAATACCCTTGCTTATTGTGTTACCGTACATATGGAACACAAAACTACAGCTGTAGTTTTTCAAACACATCGTTTTCAAACTGTGCGCTATTTGGAACTGGGTGTTATGATCGAAATATGTAGGGAAAAACTATAAAGGAAATAAATATGAGATCATATTAAAGTCATAGTTGTTTAATTTTTCTGGCAATTAATTCATAGCCTTTAATGTGTGCCTGTAACTTTTTTTCGCTGTTGTTACTGGCCCAAATTAATTCAACCATTTCATAATGTGCTGAACCTAAAACCACACAGAAGTAGAACGACTTGGCATGCGTGTTTGTAACATCAGACTTAATATCTACACTGCTGATTCTAAAATCTGTCACAAAACTTGAAATTCTTATGTTTTAATCCGGTTACTGTACCTCGGATTCGGATATAATTTTTTTCTGTCATAATCCGGTCTATTCTTTGATACCCAGCCATTGTTTACTATTTTTTTGCTAATACAATTTTATTATTTGAGATCAGGTCACTATTAAGAGTGTTCACTACGGGAGTTTTCATTATACGACGCTGCGTCATACGGCCGGAATTTTACCCCTTTTACCTTAACACAGTAGCGGAGAAACTGCGAGTCTTTTTTTCCGCAAATAACAGTTTAGTGTTTGTTTTGCTGGCAGCTACTAGAAATTACATTAATCGTTCTTAACTTAAATCACAAAAGATGTTCTGTTTGCGGGCAAGATTCACATCTCGTTAACCCAATTTCTAATACTGGACCAAGCACTTTTTGAGCAAAATTGGAAATAACTCAAATATTTTCTTTCAGTTTTTTTGTATGCAGCTGTTGACATAAATTTTGTCTCTTAACCCTATCCCGCCGGTCCCAGTGGCCGCGCAGTCTAAGGCGTAGGTCTACGGCCGCTCGCCTGCGGGGGTTGTGGGTTCGAATCCCACCGTGGGCATGGATGTTTGTCCGTTGTGAGTGTTTTGTGTTGTCAGATAGAGGTCTCTGCGTCGAGCTGATCACTCGTCCAGAGGAGTCCTACCGACTGTGGTGCGTCGTTGTGTGTGATCTATAAAACCTCATGAATGAGGAACCATACCCAATAAATATGACTGCGCTCAATATAGGAGATACATCACTGGATGTATTTCCTACATGCCATTAATAGTGACCGTCAAACACGACTGCTGAATGTCCTCGGACAGATTGCAATGATACTGGGAGATAAAAAAAAAACCGTATCCCACATGCAATACACAGCTACTGCTTGGAATTCGGTCACCATGCGTCATTTCTCTACTAGTGTCTAGCTAAATTATGTCGCCTAATCGAATATTTCTGAATCAATGTGCAATTGTAAAATGACTGTATCACAGAGCTGTGTGGAGTATAAACGAGTAAATGTATGCGGTTAACAGAAAGTAGAAGGCCTTGAAAAGTGGCGGACTTCCTGTAATTAGGCTTTATAATAAAAATTGGTGAAAGGCGTGTGCTACTCGCTACAGAGGAATAGCATAAGAAATTTAAAAAGTTCCAGTGTTTTAAACTACGTTCGGGATCACCATTAACTATCTATTCCGCACTACACTGCTTATATCAAATCATATCCTGTGACTGTATAAACAGTGCAACGCACAAGAGCAGTTTAGAAAAACGGTGATATAGAACATGTTGCCCGGTACATATGACATTAAGATAAATTCGGGATCGTTGTAAGAAAGGAGTGGGGTTGTGCGGGTTCACTGCCCCCTCCCCCCCCCCGGACCTTTTTGTCTTAATTAGTCAACAAAAAATTGATTTTTATGACACAATTGGGCAAAGAAAGAGTTAATGACCATACATTTACCAGTGGTTAATTTGTGAAGTCTATGTGGCAGGGCACTTTGTAAAATTATATTCAAAATAAACCGCAAAAAGTGTATTACAGTTATATTGCCAATGGTTTGCAATTTCTGCAATTTCACTTAATGTCGACTCATCATCCTCATTTTCCATTAAGAGTTTTACAAGTTTTATAAAAATCGTTATTTGTATTTAATAACTTAACTTAGTAGGTGGTCAACTATTCTGACAGCACGCACGGCGTTGTCTAACGACTGGACGACGTTTCAGAATACACATTCGCTGAAACACCGAGGACTTGCATTAATGCTTTTGATTCGTGGGACACACAACAGCTTGTTCTACTCACCACACAATACAGTGCGCGCTGGCCGGTTTCTTTTGTCACGTCGCTCGCATATCCTTCGAGGAGATCGAGTTGTTTCTAGAAGGCTAGGACAACATCTGGAATCCAGCGCCAAACGAAATGCATGCCCACAGCATCCCCGAGGCTACCAGACGGTCCATTGGAGAGGACGTCGAAATGAATGAACCGGGCCTCGAGACGGGCATCAGAGAACAAGTCGTCCGTAGTACCACGCCCGTCTGGTAGTCATGGCAACAACTAGTGACGGTGGTGTGCGGCGCGTGGCGGGGCGGGGGAGCTTGCAGTGGAGGCCGATCTCTTCGTCTTGTCCATCCCCTTAAAACACACAACCGTACACCACAGGATCACCAACGCAACAGCACTAGAACTCTCTAAACTTTAGCCTTTATATGCATTTTCCAAAGGGGTGGGAGTACCACAGTTTTACTATAACGTCCATGGTGGAGGGGGGTTTCAGACTTTGAGGGGTGGGACGCAACACTGATAGTTCACTACTTCCCCACTTCCCTCCCCTTATCACACTCAAACAGCCCCCTTTATATGTACTGTTCATTGGAGGGTTGAACACCCCGAGGGCACAAGCAGACAGTACAGCGTTGCCACGTCAGTCTGAAACCCATTTGTCATTTTGTTGACGCTGGCAAGTTCCATGAATCAGAGTCACTCCAGTCTGTACGTCTGTCGATCGGTGCATTTCAAGTCAGTCGCTGAAATGATACATAAGGCTTTGGAATTCCAGTAGAGGGCAAAGCACCGACAGCATACCAACAAACTACGTACGTTTCCTTCACTATCCTACTTTAAAAGCATTCTACTGTCGAACCCGGTTATAACGACATCGGTTTCAGCGACACACGTCTAAAACGTCATTCGTTCCCTGGTACCAGTTAATTTGTTACTGTTAACCGTAACCTTATACTATTTGGTTGAAACATCGCTTGCTTACGACTCAAAATATTTGGTCCCTTTCATGACGTTATAACTGAGTTCGACTCCAGTTTCTTCCAACAGCTGAACTTAAGTAAATAAAACGTTTTTGTAATTTGTATCTTTGAACGTAACCAGAACTTACGGTTGCCGGAAGAACGCCCTGTCACTACAGTCACTTCAACTACAAATTGCATGCTTATTGAACGGATGTGTTAGTGACTCCGTCTTCGTGTTCATTTATTGCAGACACAAAACTTCGTGCTCATTGGACCTCATAAACTGAGAAGACACTAAGTCTGTGGCGACTGAGCCAATATGCGAAATTTCTATACAGAGTGAATCCTAAATTTTATTTTGATTTTAACGGTTCTTAGCTTAGCCTGAAGATGACTATTGTAAGTCGAAACATGTTGCATTAGCATTATATTCTATTGTAGTTGTGTTGACGGTAATATATAATAATAAAGTGGACCTAAATTTTATGTTTTGTTGACCGTGCATCTCGATATAATCGTGTAAAGAAAACCGAACTTGATGCACAACTTATTCTTAGTACATGTCGTCAACCTCTACATGATTCGGACGTATCTAGACCCATCATCAGCAACAATATGTATACAACAGTTGGTACCTATTATTCTTTTTAGATGACTGACTTTTGTCCTGGATGGATTGGATTCCAACCCGGACAATAGTCATCTAAAAAGAATAATAAGTACCAATTGTTGTATGCATATGGTTGTACCTCCTGATGATGGGCCTAGATATGCCCGAAACATGTTGAGGTTGACGAAATATATTGATAATAAGTTGTGCATCAAGTTGGTTTTTCTTTACACAGTGAATCCTAAGTATGGCGGTGTTTCAATGAATTGAATATTTTACCGTACATTCTCCATCTAACAGAGAAGTCACTCTTAAATTAAAAAATTAATATTACACACTATATATCCAAAGTATAATGTGATTATTTTATCAGACCAAAATCTTTTACCACCGCCAAATACCAACGCGCGTGTGTGCGGACCACGCAGCCGCTACGGTTTATACAACAAGCCAGGTAACATGAAGTGACAAGCGACCGTAGTCCGATAAAATGAGGTACCCGTAAGAAGACCGAGAAATGCATGTAAGATGTGTTTATCTCTTATTATTCGCTCATCAACATGCTTTGATGGCCGTCGCGATCATCATCAGGGTGGCTCACAAGAATATTAGGAATCCGACAAATCTGTTAAAACGTATTAAGTCAGCCACTCAGTTTTTGCAAAGAATGTCTCAGACTTATTATAGTCACTAGAAGGCAGTTTTACAACATGTTTGACATAGTCTTTGTACAAACGGAGAGGTTTACTTATACATTTTAACTAACGTGTTTGCATTCCTAATATACTTGTAAGTTACTTCGGCGATGATTGTGACAGATATCGACACATGTTGGTAAACGAATAATAAGTGATAAACACATCTTACATGTATACATCTGTTTATCTTCTTATGTGAATAAATAAAAGTAAATTAAAGTGTTCCCTTTACAGGCCCGGTGTGGCCCAGAGGGCGAGTAGAGGTATAGCTCTACTCTTCCATGACCGCGGCACTAGAAGGGGGTGTGTGGTCACCAGCACGCTCCGGCCGCACTTTACCCCCCCCACCCCCCCACCCCCCCGGGAAAGACCCGGTACCCATTGTACAGGAGGCTGGGTGGACCCCAGGACCGGTCTGTACGGGCGGAAAATCTCATCCCCACCGGGATTCGATTCCGGACCGTCCAGCCCGTAGTCAGTCGCTATACCGACTGAGCTACCGGCCCATTATGTGAATAAATATCCTCTTTAATGTAAGGAAGAGAACATATTAAGGTCCCTGTTTTAGTGATCAAAATCAGGGGTCAGATATTCCTGGTACTGTACCAATCCCTGTCTCTAGCAGAGCACATTGTGCAATTACGTCCTTCTTGCAGAAGCCTGTTAAACAATAATATATTTGAAACTTGAGGTTTTATGGAACTGTGCTTGTAAATGTGCCAGTCTTCTGTTACTCGATATAATAGAGGCTTGAATATAGGTAAAACATTACGGTACGAAAGTACTGCCCCCATCTTTAAGGCAATTCAAACAAATTTTCTTGAACTACTCTTAATATAGAGGGGACCGCGGTAACGCAGTGGTTAAGGTGCTGTGCTACAAATCGGAAGGTCGCTGGTTCGATCCCAGATGGCGTCATTGAAATTTTTCATTGACATAATCCTTCCGATCGCACTATGGTCCTGGGGTCGACCCAACCTCTGACAGAAATGAGTACCAGGAGCATTTCCTGGGGGTAAAGGCGGCCGGTACGTAAGGCTGACAACCTTATCACCCTCCTGTTCCGTTGCCATGAAATCTGGGAACCTTAGCTTCCTGCAACCCTCTGGGCCAGTCCAGGCCTGTAACGGGACTGTACCTTTTACCTTTAATATGGAGGAAGCAAGCTTACTTACATAAGAATCTAAACGGTGACGTATCCTGGGATACTGGTCTCTTACTTCGTATAAAGCACAACTTTTGTCGACAATCTGCCGTGTTTCCCATCTGTAACAACAAATGTTATTCTCGTATACATTTTTTAGTAGCAACATACGGAACAGAACACGAAACATACTTGTATATGTCTATCTACGCTACAGCCTGTAAATTCTACTTTTCCACTTCTCTATTATAAGGGTCCATTGTGGAGACCCAGACGTAGATGGGAGGACAATATTAAGATGGATCTTCGGGAAGTGGGAGGGGGTGGAGACTGGATGGAGTTGGCTCAGGATAGGGACAGATGGCGGGCACTTGTGAATTCGGTGATGAACTTTCGGGTTCCATAAATTGCGGGGAATTTCTTGACTAGCTGCAGAACCAGTTAGCTTCTGAAGAAGGACTCTGCTCCATGGAGTAAGTAAGTAAGTAAGTAAGTATTATAAGGATTTCGTGATTACCGGCATATTTTCATCAACTATAGCGTCAGTAAGGAAAATTTAAAGTAAAGGCAGATTTCCCTTCAGTGAAAGTTATGTTTTAAATAGGTTTTAGGTTTACTACGACCAATATGTATGCCTATAAAAGTTTTCGCATTAAAAAGATTTGTGTCAGTGTTTTAGAAATAGAAATAAATGTTGCAGTGTTGTCGCCGAAATGCAAACCGCGACGTGGGTTAGTGAGAGACAAGAGGGAATGCTTCGCAGTTTAGAAAATATTTCCATCGGATTTCAGTCCACTTATCGGTGTTCTTGACGTTTCTCGTGATGTCAATCAGCCTTCTCTACAAGACTCTGATACACCAATTTAAAATAAGTTACGGCCTGTTTTATCACGCGCTTCGATGGATGAGAAGAACATTTTATTTTGGGGTAAATCGGCCGGGGCTTGAAGCTGACCAATCACCTTCATCTGGTACCAAAGTGAAGGATGAGTAAAACTATACTTCTACTTCCCATGTACGTTCAAAATTTGTACACAGACGTTTTACTTTACTTCCATTCGCTCTTCTTATTACTTTAAGATCAATAGCTGACTTCTAGCCAGTAATTCAACGACGCTCAGATTTAATTAAACGCTGAGCTAGGTTAAAATATGTAAGAAGTAAAAGGTAAAGGGAAAGCAGTCCCGTTACAGGCCTGGACTGGCCCAGAGGGTTCCAGGAAGTTAAGGTTCTCAGATTTCATGACAACGGCACAGGATGGTGGTAAGGTTGTCAGCCTTATGCACCGGCCACCTTTATCCCCA
>Ga0123355_10010240_pt1 | contig 14341 bp, 10 predicted proteins | sample TergutEmb28metaG_3_FD_89872 | JGI IMG/M metagenome (GOLD analysis project Ga0123355, IMG submission 89872) | Embiratermes neotenicus P1 segment gut microbial communities from Petit-Saut dam, French Guiana - Emb289 P1 | ecosystem: Host-associated > Arthropoda: Insects > Digestive system > Gut ...
ATAGACTGGCGCGCCATAGCTACACGAAGCATTCCTATAAGCCCAGCAGCAAAGCCGACCATAGAATAGAGTATGAATTTTGTCAACTTAACATTGATGCCCGCGCGCTCGGCAGAGGCTTCATTGCCACCTATTGCATACAGCGAACGCCCAAACATAGTGCGGTTAAGCACAAACCAAACTATTACTGCAAGCAGCACAAACGGAATAAATGCGGCTGTCATTGTGGCACGGTGCCCCTGGGCGTTAAATACCTCAAACAGGTAGAGCTCACCAAAGGTCACCAGTCCGCGCGGGAGGGTGGATGTAACTTCGGGGAACTGGAACGGGCCGAGGGTGATTCCAAGAAAGAGTGTCTGTGTACCAAGTGTAACAATCATGGCGTTTAGCTTAAAGTACGATATCAAAAAACCGTTAAGCATACCAAGAACTAGGCCGATAATGCCAGCAATTGCAAAAGCGGCCCACACAGTTTCAGTGCTCCAGCTCATTCGTAGAAGTATCGCAACAGCAGCCGAATGGGCCAGCGCGGCAATGGCGGGGAAAGAAAGGTCAAAGCCCCCAGAAATGACAACCATCAAATTTACAAGAGCAAACATGCCGAGAATGACCATGGCCCTCAGCATAGTAACCATTGTATTGGGAACAAAAAGCCGGCCATCGGAAGCGAACTGAATTACGAAGCACATTATAATAAATGTGATGAGTAAGTAAAACTCTGTTCCATTCGTTAGCTTTTTCAGCATTTTCTTCGCTTTCATACTCGCCTCCCTCAGCGAATGATATTTAGTATTTCCATATTGTCTACTGCTTCGCCTTCCATTTCGCCGACTATCTCGCCCTCTTTCATAACTATCACGCGGTTGCAATTTGTTATGACCTCAGATAAATCGTCGGAAATTACAATTACAGCAAGCCCTCCGCCAGCAAGTTCGCGCACCAACCGATGTATGTCTTGCTTTGCCCCAACATCTACGCCAACCGTAGGGCCGTTCAGGATAAGCACATCCAATTTGGTGCTGAGCCATTTTGAGAGCACAATCTTTTGCTGGTTCCCGCCAGATAGTGTGGACGCAAATTTGCTCGGATCATCTGTGGCGATAGAAAATGTGTCCACCCATTTATTCGCTTCTTCATGTATATCTTTATGCCGCAGAAGCCCAAGCAAGCCTGATAATCGCTTTAGTGATGATAGGATTATATTGTCGGCTATTGGCTGCAATAGACACAAACCCTCGGTAAGGCGGTCTTCAGGCACATAGCCTATGCGCAGGTTTTGCGCTACCATCGGTGATTTAATTCTAACTTTTTTGCCATTTAGTTTGATATCGCCACTCTGCGGTTTGAGCAACCCAAAGAGCGACATGGCAAGTTCGGTGCGCCCCGAGCCCAGTAGGCCCGTAATGCCCAAAATTTCCCCCTTATGTAGTTTGAAACTGATATCGTGGTAATTGTTTGGGAGTGTAAGGTTGCTCACTTCAAGCACTGGGCTTTCGCTGATATTTTGCGGAACAAATTGCTCATCAGAAATCTCGCGGCCAGTCATATAAAAGGTGACTTCGCTGGGCGTTATTTCTTGGGTCGCGCCAAGGAATACATTCTTGCCGTTTCGCATGATAGCAATATCGTCCGAAATTTCAAATATCTCCTCAATTTTGTGACTGATGAACATTATTGAAATGCCAGTTTCTTTCAGTTGGCGAACCGTTTTGAAAAGGGCCTCAACTTCCTTTCTTGTGAGTGCGGTAGTTGGTTCGTCCATTATAATGAGCCGCGCATTAAACAAAAGTGCGCGGCATATCGCTATTAGTTGCTTGTCTGCCACGCTGAGATTACCCATTTTGGCATCAAGATCTATATCATATCCTATTTTTGATAGGGCTTCTTTCGCAATTGAATCCATTCGCTTGCGGTTGACAAGGAACCTGTTGCCTGCAATCTCTGTGTTTATAGCCAAATTTTCACGAACGGTCAGGTTTGGGAAAATCGAAAGGTCCTGATAAATTACCTGTATGCCACGCCTTGACGCTTCCGCTGGGATGGTTTTTGTAATGCTTTCCCCCGAGAACCACACTTCCCCGCTATCGCGCTCGTACACGCCGGAAATAATTTTGACCAGCGTGGATTTTCCGCATCCGTTTTCTCCAGCAAGACACATAACTCTGCCGGGCCGAATTGCGAAATCTACATTATTCAAGGCGTGCACACCGCTGAAAAACTTATGAACACCCTTCATCTCCAATAAGTATTCTGACACGGATGCAACCTCTCCTCATACAAAAGAATCACTCGCATCAACAAAGCACTTCTCAAGAGGCTTTCATCAAGTGAAAACCCCCTGAGAAGAGCTTACTTGCTGAATATACTGCACAATGTAATCATTTGCCATAAATAGGAGATTTATAGCTATTGTGCAGTTTTTAACAAAGCTAACATTAGAAATACACTAAAGGTGCGTATTTCTAATGTTAGCTTTCACTAGTACAGCTTAGGTATTTTTCCGAATGCTTAAATTAGAAACCGAAGTCGTCTACGTTGTCGACTGTAATAGCAATCGCGCCATCGCCGATTACAAGGGTGCCCTCAACAATAACATCGTCATAGCCGGGGATTCCCAAATTCGCGCCAGTAGCGATTGCCTCGCCATCCCACATCATCATCGCAAGGTTAAGCATAGCCTGTGCTGTGAGTGCAGGATCCCAAAGTGCTCCACCCTGCATAATGCCTTCATGCAAGAAGTCGCGGATTTCTGAAGGGATGGTTCCACCCATTACATGAACTTCCCCTACAAGACCAAGCTCTCTAATAGCACGCGCTGCACCAGGAGCGTCAAACGAACCAGTTCCTTGAATGCCTCTAAGTTCAGGATACAGTTGAAGCAACTCCATAGTCCTTTGGAATGCTATTTCAGCGTCATGTTCAGAGGATACGCGAGCTGTTGGAACAAGGGTCATGTCTGGATACATTTCCAGTTGGCGCGCAACTGCTGCGTCTGCCCAGTTCATGTGTGATTCGCTTGTCATCGAGCCGACCATTGTTACATAGTAGCCCTCGTAGCCCATGAAAGATGCAAGTTGGTCCATCATGAACGCGCCGAAGCCCTCTTCGTTGAAAGCTTCCACGTTGAAGTCAACGTTTTGCATTCCAGAGCCCTCAGTTGTAATAACGATGATACCTCTTTCGCGCGCTTCTGCGGCGATGGGTTCGAGTGCAGCAGAATCGTTGGGGGCAAATAACAGAACGTCAATGCCCTGCGCCATAAGGTCGTGTATGATTTGAATCTGTCCCTCTACTTCAACGTTGGCGGGGCCTTGATAAATTACATCGATGCCGTGCTGCTCAGCCCATGCCATTACGCCGTTATCACGAACATGATCCCACCATGCTTGGCCTACAACTCTAGGCACAAAGGCGATAGTAGGTGCACCATCAGCGGATGCTACTTCTTCAGGTCCATTCTCATCGGGTGTCACTTCTTCAGGTCCATTCTCATCAGGTGCAACTTCTTCAGGTCCATTCTCAACAGATGCTACTTCTTCAGGTGCATCTGTGGTTGCAGGTGATCCACAAGCCACCAGACCAAGCACAAGTGAAACTGAAATAATCAGAACCAAGAATTTTTTCATTTAGGCACATCTCCCCTTTAATATGTAATAGTTTGCCAGGCATTGTTGGACTAAGTACACGCGAATACTCCTTGACATGACAAATCATATCATAATAGACATGTCACTGTCAAGCAGGACGGGCTTTTTGGTAGTTATTCGCAATGGTGCTTGTGTAAGTGTTTACAAGCCTTTCACCAGCGTGGTACAATACTTGTCAGGAATAATCTAACCTCATATTCTGCCTAAATGTAAATATAAGGAGACTAACAGGAGGCAATTTTGATGAAGCGATTTGGCTCGATAATTGGCGTTAATTCGGAAAAACTTGAAGAATACAAAAGACTCCACGCGAATGTATGGCCTGAGGTTCTAGAGATGATAGCCAAGTGCAACATAAGAAACTATTCTATCTACTATCGTGACGGGCTGCTTTTCAGCTACTACGAGTACATTGGCGATGACCACGAGGCCGATATGGCCAAAATGGCGTCCGACCCCAAAACTCAAGAATGGTGGTCTGTTTGCAAGCCATGCCAAAAGCCGTTGGATAACCGTGCCGAAGGCGAGTGGTGGGCAGCTGCCGAGGAAGTATTCCATTGCGATTAACAAGACTTTAACGAGGAGTTGCTGTTACAATGACCAGTTTGGAAAGATTTTACGCTACAGTTGAGAGAAAGTCGGTTGATCGCCCTGCAGTGTGGCTCGGCATACCGACCAATGAATCGTTACCCGGATTGTTCGCACAATATAAAGTCAGCAGTCTACACGAGTTAAAGCTCGCTGTCGGCGATGATTTTTATGCAGTTGATTTGCCCTATGAATCGGAATACTCAAATGCGAATTATGCCGCCTTTGACTGGTACAGAGGCAAATCTGTTGATTCGAATGAGCGCACACTTTCTGCGGACGGTTGCTTTAAGGACTGCGAAGAGCTTTCCGACCTTGATTTTTTTGATTGGCCAGATCCCACAAGACACATAGATGCTGAGGAGTGCAAAAGGCGCGCCGACTTAGCACCCAAGGATAAAGCGGCACTCGGTGTCGCATGGTCATGCCATTTTCAAGATGCTTGCGCTTCTTTCGGGATGGAAACTGCGTTCATGAATATAGCTGGTAACCCCGAGATATATGAGGCTGTAGATCAAAAAATTGTTGACTTTCACCTAAGGGCCAACGAAATCTATTTCGAGTCAACCAAGGGCAATCTCCATGCCGTTTTGATTGGCAATGATTTGGGTAGTCAACTAGGGCCTATGATTTCGCCAGAAATGATTCGCCGCTATGTCATTCCGGGAGCAAAAAAGCTTATTGAGCAGGCACACAGTTTCGGATTGAAAGTAATTTACCACTCCTGTGGGGCAATTGCTGATATCATCCCCGATTTAATTGAGGCGGGGGCCGATGTTATACATCCTATTCAAGCTAAGGCAGTGGGTATGGATCCACGTAGCCTAAAGTCCATTTTCGGTAACACAGTTTCCTTTTGCGGCGGAGTGGACACTCAAGATTTGCTCGTAAATGCCACACCATCTCAGGTTGCGGATAGCGTTCGGGAACTTCGAGAAATCTTCCCGACTGGACTGATAATCTCTCCAAGCCATGAGGCGATTTTGCCAGATGTACCTCCCGAAAATATTCAAGCTATGTTCAGCGAAGCAACAAAAACATACAGAAGATGAGCATTGTAAGTAGTCATTAGGTATCATTAAAAAATCCTTCTGGATAACGAGGTAACCAGAAGGATTAGGCATTAATTCAGACCTTTACTTGCTCCAAATTTTCAAAAGCCGTGGCAATCATAAGCTTGATACGGTTCAACTGATTCACTTCACTAGCCCCAGGATCATAATCCACAGCCACAATATTTGATATTGGATACTTGCGTCTTAACACTTTGATCACACCTTTACCAACAATATGGTTAGGCAAACAAGCGAAAGGCTGCATACAAACAATATTCGGCACATCCATCTCAATCAAATCAATCATCTCACCTGTTAAGAGCCAACCTTCCCCTGTTTTATGGCCCAATGAAATTACTTTGCTCGCCTTTTCAGCAATAGCTTCTAACTTTATAGGAGCAACAAATCGATCACTTGCTTCAAGCGCTTCTCTCATGGGTTTGCGATACCGCTCAACAATGGCAATCAACGTATGGCCTAGAAACTTCGATGTCTTCGAACGTTTCATGATGTCAAAATCGGCGATACAAGCACCATACAACAGGAAATCAATTAAACCTGGCATGACAGCTTCTGCCCCTTCTCGTTCCACCACATCGATCACTTGATTATTAGCCGTTGGATGGAATTTAACCAATACCTCTCCTACAAGCCCTACTTTGGGCTTAACCAAATCAAGGAGAAGAAGTTCATCAAATTCACGAATAATATCAGCAATGTTACGTTTGAAGACTGAAAACCTAGCCCCATTTAGTGAGTCGATACAAATTTGTTTCCATTTTTCATATAAGGCATTGGCAGAGCCAGCTTCTAGCTCATAAGGACGGGTTCGATACAGCACATTTATTAACAGATCACTATAGACAAGCGCCATTATTACACGATTTAAAAGAGGCAGACTAAATGGATTAATGCCAGGATTCGTCTCAAAGCCTTGTAGAGAAAGAGCAATTACAGGCACATGATCAAATCCTGCATCTCGAAGGGCTTTACGGAATATACCAACATAACAACTAGCTCGACAGCCTCCGCCTGTTTGGATCATAATGACGGACGTGTTATGAATATCATATTCACCTGATTCAAGGGCAGCGAGCACTTGACCCACCACTAAAATGGCAGGATAACAGGCATCATTGTTCACATATTTCAAACCTGTATCGGTTGCCTCTGCACAATGTGACTTTAAAACAACTAAGTTATACCCTGAAAGAGTTAAGGATGCTTCCAAAAGTTCAAAGTGTAGAGGAGACATTTGTGGACAAAGAATGGTATGGCTTTTTCGCATTTCTTTAGTGAAAGGGTAAGTCTTATAATGATTATCAATGACTTTACGTTCAAAGCCATTCCTCTCTCTCTCTAACATGCTGGCTTGTAAAGAACGTAAACGAATGCGAGCTGGCCCTAAATTACTGCCCTCATCTACCTTAATCGCAGTATAGAGCTTGGAATGACCTTCCAAAATCTCTTGCACCTGATCTGTAGTCACAGCGTCTAAGCCACAACCAAAGGAGTTTAATTGCACCAATTCCAAATCGTCTTGTTCGGCGACAAAATGAGCAGCTCCATAGAGGCGTGTATAGTACGCCCATTGATCGAGCACTCGCATGGGACGCTGGACATTTCCTAAATGACAAACAGCATCCTCAGTTAACACCACCATTCCCAATGAACTAATCATTTCAGGTATCCCATGATTAATATGAGGATCAGCATGATAAGGACGTCCTGCCAACACAATTCCCTTAAGCCCCTGCCTACGCATTTCTTGTAAAGTCTCTTCCCCTTTGCATTTGATGTCATTCCTAAATATCTCTTGTGCTTGCCAAGCCTGATTAACAGCAAAGGTTATTTCTGCTTTGCTGACACCGAACACTAGAAGCTCCTCATACAAGCGCTGGACTAGTTTCTTCGGTTCGGTAAAAGGCAGGAATGGATTTAAATAACAAACACCTTTCCCTCCAAGCTCATCAATGTTATTCTTAATCAAATCAGGATAGGACGTTACCACAGGACAATTAAAACAATTATCTGATTTTTTATCTTCCTGAGTCTCATACATAATAGATGGATAGAAAATGGTATCCACCCCTTGTTCAAGCAAGTCCATCACATGACCATGAGCAAGCTTGGCTGGGTAGCAGACCGATTCTGACGGGATGCTTTCCATACCTTTTTCGTAAATGGCTTTTGATGAAGGAGAAGATAAAACAACTCGAAACTTTAATTGATGAAAAAGGGTTGCCCAAAAGGGATAGTTTTCAAACATATTCAAAGCTCTCGGCAAGCCAATACTTCCACGCTTTGCTTCCTCTGTTGTTAATACGGGATAATCCAGCAAGCGTGCTTGGCGGTATGTCACTAAGTTTGGCAGTTCTTTCTTATCTCCAGCACCACCAACACCACGTTCACAACGATTCCCTGTGATAAAGCGACTGCCATCGGTAAAACGATGAACAGTCATTAAACAGTTGTTGCAACACAATTGACAACGTATGGTTGCCACTTTCGACTCAAAAATATTTAGTGCCTCCACATCAAGTAATGTGGTTTCACTTTTCTCATCATAGCGCTCACGAGCAATTAAAGCAGCACCAAAGGCACCCATAATCCCAGAAATATCTGGACGAACCACTTCTCGACCTATAGATAGTTCAAAAGCTCGAAGCACAGCATCGTTATAGAATGTTCCGCCTTGCACCACAATATGCTCCCCTAATTCCTTCGGATCTCGAACTTTGATGACCTTATAAAGGGCATTTTTCACAACCGAATAAGACAATCCTGAAGCAATGTCACCAATGGTTGCTCCTTCTTTTTGGGCTTGTTTCACACGAGAGTTCATAAAGACAGTACAACGTGAACCTAAATCAACAGGCCCTTCGGATGTTTTAGCTGCCTGAACAAATTCTTCGATAGTTAAATTCATGGACTTCGCAAAAGTGTCTAAAAATGAACCACAGCCTGCGGAACAAGCTTCATTAAGTGAAATACTTGAAATGTTACCATCCTTCACTTTCAAACATTTCATGTCTTGTCCGCCAATATCCAAAATAAAATCAACATTTGGAGAAAAGTGGCTGGCTGCCTTATAGTGCGCCACCGTTTCAATCTCTCCAATGTCAACTTTTAAAGCAGACTTCAATAAAGATTCACCATAACCTGTCACAGTAGATTGGACAATATTAGCCCTCTCTGGCAATTGCTCATAAAGTTGCTTTAAAGCGTTAATGCTTGAATGAAGCGGGCTGCCTTCGTTGCTGCCGTAATGTGTCCATAACAATTCCCCTGCTTCGCTAATCAAAGCCACTTTGGTTGTCGTCGATCCTGCATCAATGCCTAGAAAACAATCCCCTGAATAGTTCTCCAATGCTTTTTTTCTAACCACATTTTTGACATGACGCTCTTTATAGTTGTCGTATTCAATTGGATTTCTAAACAAAGTCCGAAGACGCACTAAATCTTCTACTTTTCCTGTTTCGTACCGATTGACCTTCTCTAAAAAGCTTGTTAAATCAATGGCTTCCTTGCTAACATCGGCGCATAACCCCGCTCCCATAGCGTTATAAAGCTGAGAATTGTCAGGAAAAACAACTTGTTCTGGGGTCAAATCCAGCGTTTCTACAAAGCGCCCACGAAGTTCTGATAAGAAATGGAGTGGTCCACCTAAAAATGCAACATTCCCTCGAATAGGGCGTCCACAAGATAATCCACTAATGGTTTGAACTACCACTGCTTGGAGAACAGACACAGCAATGTCTTCTTTGGAGACCCCTTCATTGAGTAAGGGTTGAACATCTGTTTTTGCAAAAACACCACAACGAGAGGCAATGGGATAAATTTCCTTATGATGCTTGGCCAGTTCGTTTAATTGAAGAGCATCAACGTTCAGTAAATTAACCATTTGATCAATAAACGAACCTGTGCCACCTGCACACGAACCGTTCATCCGTTGCTCTACGCCATCCGTTAAATATACGATTTTCGCATCTTCTCCGCCTAACTCAATTGCAACATCCACTTCAGGATGGCGTAGCTTTAAAATTTTTGTGGTTGCCACTACTTCTTGAGCAAAATTCACCCCTAAGCGGCTTGCCAATCCCATTCCTGCAGAACCAGTAAAAGTAATAAATGCTTTTTGCTCACCAATGACGTGCGAAGCATCCGCCAAAATCTTCAGAAGCGCCTGTAAAATTTTGGCATAGTGACGTTCATATACGCCAAATATCATTTCTTTTCTTTCGTTTAATACGGTCATCTTAATGGTAGTCGAACCCACGTCAATCCCTACATAAACTGCAGTGTCTTTTAATGCTTTCATCATTATCTAAACCCTTTTCTATTTCATCTCAATTCTACTAAATCAACACATATCATCGTTACCGATTTGTTCTTATGCTTAACCTCTTTATTATGGCTTGCAAAACGTTAAAACTTGCTTTCGGTAACTTTCAGAATTTTAGAAATGAATTCGTGAATTAGAAACTCAAAAAAATTTCAAAAAAGTATTGACTTTTGAATAAACTCATGATATTCTTTATCCAGAACATTACGAAACACGAAATATACGAGTCAAAATATTTATGATAAAGGTGGTGGGCAATGCTTAATGGACGATAAAATATGGGATATTCTGTTTGACAACCTTCAAAAGATTTTATATCCCGAAATATGGTTGGTAGTTGATTCATCCATATCAAAAATGGAGCTTGCTACACTTCTTTTGCTTTGGAGAAATGGCGAAACAATTATGACGCAATTAGCAGATAGCGTTAATATGCCAATGAGCACTGCAACAGGGGTTGTTAGCAGACTAACAAAAAAAGGATATGTCGAACGGCTTACTGACGCATCAAACCGCAGGATTGTAACTGTTAGACTTACCCAAAAGGGTATGGATACCGCAGAGAACATGAAACAAACACTCTTAAAATATTGGAATGTTTTTACTAACACCCTCACTGATGAAGAAAAGAAAACAATATTTAATCTGATTATTAAAGTAATTGATTCGTTTGCTAAAGCTGATTTTGGAAACGCGACCCCCCCTGAAGAACAACCTATAAGAAAAATTGAAATAGAATAAGTCATTCGGACAAAATAACTGGTCAAGCCAGCGAGGATTTTTGGTGCGACTCGAGGAGGGGCTGAGTGCGGCGTACTAGAAGTACGCAAGCCCAGACGCGACGAAGTAGTTTATTTTTTCCGAATGCCTAAGCCCGCCAAATGCATAGCGTTTGGCTTAGCTTTAGCTTTATATTACGACACTCGAAATATTCATAACATGAAAATAAAAGGAGGATTTTAAAATGAGAATAATACTGTATACGGGAAAAGGCGGCGTAGGAAAAACAAGCGTGGCTGCAGCAACCGCAATTAAGAGTGCAGAACTGGGTTACAAAACACTGATAGTAAGTACAGACGCTGCTCACAGTCTTGGCGACTCGCTTGATGTTAACTTGTCAGCAGAATTAACCCCAATTACCAATAATCTTTGGGCACAAGAAATCGACGCAACACATGAGGTAGAAAGTGGTTGGGGGCAAGTGCAACAATATATAACGGCACTTTTCACATCAAAAGCAGTCAAAGATATAACAACAGAGGAGCTGACCATATTCCCAGGTATAGAAGATTTATTGAGCCTGCTTCGGATATTAAGATATTACAAAGAAAAGAAATATGATGTTATTGTAATGGACTGTGCACCAACAGGTGAAACACTTGCGTTGCTAAGTTTCCCAGAGATGCTGCGATGGTGGCTGGATAAACTTTTCCCGATTAAGAAAAAGGCTTTGAAAATTGTACGTCCAATTGTTGAACCATTGGCTGGTATACCCATGCCCTCAAACAATGTATTAGACGAATTGGAAAATGTTTTTGTGCAGTTGGATGAAATGAGAGAAATACTATCCGACCGTGAAATCACGAGCATACGGCTAGTTACCAATCCAGAAAAAATGGTTATTAAAGAAGCGCAACGCAGTTTCGCATACCTTAATATCTATAACTACAATGTGGACGCAGTCATAATAAATAAGGTAATTCCTGACACTGTTACTGATAATTATTTCACGGTATGGAAAGATATTCAAAAAAACTACATTGAAATGACTAAAGATAGCTTTAATCCTATTCCGATTTACTATGCACCGTGGTTTGAAAGAGAAGTTGTGGGTACTGAAATGCTTAAGCGCATGGCAGATGATATGTTTAAAGATGATAACCCCACAGAAATAAAATACAATTTTCGGACATATGAAGTTGACAAAACAGAAACTGGCTATATCTTATCCATCTACTTGCCGTTTTCGGATAAAACAGATTTATCCCTCAATCAAAAAGGGGATGAATTGATAATACGCGCTGGTCGAATCAAGCGAAATATCACGCTCCCAAAAACTTTAGCCGGCTTGGCTGTTTCTGGAGCAAAATTTGATGAAGATACTCTAAAAATCAATTTTTAAGGGGTGGTGAAGTAATGAAAGCTGATATTCTCAGAACTTTTATAACTTACGGAATTAGAACAAAAATCAAAATGACAGACCGCTTAATCGAGTTTCTTCCGGAAGAAAACCAAGAAAAAGTAAAGTCAGTAAGGCTTGTTTTGATGCAAGCAACTCATGCGGCTATGGGTGAAGTGCTTAATTGCGAGCAACAAGATGGTAAAATCGAAAATTCACGACCAACAAAGATAAATATTGACTGATTGCAGTTGAACAATTTTGATGATATGATTTAGTTGTATCAAATGCCTTACTGAAACAAGGAGCATCTAGATGCAAGAGATAATCGAAAAAAAATCACGCTTTATCGGCTATGCTGCTCAGGTTAGTTCCGAAGACGAGGCAAAGGCGTTTATCGCCGAAACTGCCCGTGAACATCCAAAAGCACGGCATGTAGCGTTTGCCTATGTTCTTCCGAATACCGCGAAAAAGAGTGATGACGGAGAACCACGTGGGTCGGCAGGGTTGCCTATATACAACGTAATAACACTCCGCAAATTGCAGAATATAGCGGTTGTAGTCGTTCGGTATTTCGGCGGAACCCTCTTAGGAAAAGGTGGGCTGATCCGCGCATATGGCAAGGCAGCGGGGTTAGCAATAGATAATAGCTTTAGCGAGCAGTAAGGTATGCCGTCATCCCGGGCTTGACCCGGGATCCCCTAAACTTAGCCAATCTCAGGGGATTGCGGGTCAAGCCCACAATGACGTGAGCCTGTGTGATTTCCTTAACTAATTGGAAAAAAGGATGAGAAAAATGAACAAACACTTTGCCACTTGGCGCGACCAGAGGCACCCATAAATATGGAAATCAATGTCCTTATCGCTCATATGGATGATTTAGCAAACAAAGCTGCCAAAATAGGGTTTTCAGCATCGAAATTTCTCACACCTGCTGAAGCGCAAAGCATCACAGAAAACTTTGCACGCAGGCAGGACATTGCATTAACCCCCGACGGCGGATATGAAGGCGCGGAACGTATACGAATGGTCTTCACAAACCCTGATTGGGGCTCATACGACCGTGAAGATCTATTCTCGGCACTAAAAATAGTACATCGCCCACAAGATAGCCTTGGGCACCGCGACATTTTAGGCGCGCTCATGGCATTGGGTATCGAGCGCGAGACAATCGGAGATATCCTTATTGATGAACAGCTAACCACGTTTGTGTGTTTGCCAGAACTAAGCGGATACATCATTGGAAACATCTCCAAGGCTGGTCGAGTAGGCATCAAAATATCAGAAATTGCCCTAAACGAACTACCCGCCCGCAAAGAGGAATTGAAAATCAAAACAGGCACAGTGGCATCAATGCGGCTCGATGCGGTTCTGAGCGTGGCATTTGGCTTGTCGCGCTCAAAAGTCGCAGAGCTTGTCGCCGCTGGGCGCGTGAGTTTGAATCATCAGATTTGTTTGCAGGCAGGCAAAGGTGTAAGCGAATTATCCCTGTTGTCGGTACGTGGGCTGGGACGTGCAAAGCTGCTGGAAGTCGGCGGAGCAACAAAAAAAGGCCGGATCTTCATAAAGATCGGCCTATACGCTAGGTAAGCATGCTGCTTACAACAGGGATGGTTTCCAATATAAGGTGTTTTTGTCCAAATGCCTAACTATTCGTTACACTTTTTAAGAAGTGATTCCCATTTTTTGTCAACGAATGCTTGTAAATCTGCAATCATCCATTCGGCGTCTTTCTCAAACATATGCCTGAAACGGCCCTGCATACGTAGATAATCCTCTATAGGCAGTTTTTTCTTGGGTTTATACGTAAGCTTCCATTCGCCTTCAACAACCTCATAGAGTGGCCATATACAAGTATCAGTCGCAAGTTTGCAGATAGTCATTAATTCCTCTGGGGGATAACGCCAACCCCGTGGGCAAGGTGCAAGGATATTTAAGAAATTTGCGCCCTTTGTATATAAGGCCTTGTACGACTTTTCATGAAGATCCTTGAAATTAGCGGTAAATGTAGTTTGCGCAACATAAGGGGAACCATGGGCTACTGCTATTTCCGTGATGTCTTTTTTATGCTGTGCTTTACCAGGAATTTTCGAACCTATCGGAGCGGTCGAAACCTCTGCAAATTTAGGCGTTGCTGACGAGCGCTGCAAACCAGTGTTCATGTAGGCTTCATTGTCATAACACACATATACCATGTCGTGCTCGCGCTCCAACACTCCAGAGAGACTTTGCAGCCCTATGTCGTAAGTTCCGCCATCCCCACCAAATGCTATGAATTTGTATGTTTTATCCATTTTGCCTTTTCTTTTGAGTGCGTTGTAGGCAGCCTCAGCACCACTAACGGTGGCAGCAACGTTTTCAAAAGCAGAATGGATATAACTGTCCATCCAAGCGGTATAAGGGAATAGAACGCTGGAAACCTCTAAGCAACTGGTCGCAACTCCCGAGACCGAATGGTCTTCCGGATTAAGAGCACGAAGCACCCCACGCACCGCAGGCCCGGCTCCACAACCAGCACATAGGCGGTGTCCTCCAACAAAACGTTCCGGCTTGCAAGATTCTTTCTTTAGATTATATGCCATAGTTA
>Ga0123355_10010241_pt1 | contig 14339 bp, 18 predicted proteins | sample TergutEmb28metaG_3_FD_89872 | JGI IMG/M metagenome (GOLD analysis project Ga0123355, IMG submission 89872) | Embiratermes neotenicus P1 segment gut microbial communities from Petit-Saut dam, French Guiana - Emb289 P1 | ecosystem: Host-associated > Arthropoda: Insects > Digestive system > Gut ...
AAAATATTCAAACAGTGCATCAAACGAATTTTCAGGATAGAATTCATCCAATTCTTCCTCAGAAATTTCTGCTTCATAAGTTTGATAAAGGGGCAATAACGACATCTGCATCCCTTCGTCCTGCATATCAAATTCAATAAATCCTACAGTAATTTCCATATCGCCCTCTTTAGTAATGTAATCTATTCTTGCTCTCATTAAAGTGCCATTCGTGCCACAAGTTCGCCTGCATCGACGTCCCCGGTTTCTTCAAATCCTAAGGATTGGTACCACTTTCTAACCACTTCATTTGTCGGCTCATAAGACACATAGCAATAATTGGCTTCGCCGTGGGGTTTTTGCCTAATTTCATCAAGAACTTGCGCCAACGCTTTGCTGGCATAGCCTTTGCCTTGATGGTCTTTATCTATCATAAACCGCCAAAAATAATAATGGTCTTCGCCGTACTTGTCATCAAACTTTTTCGTAAAAAAGCCATACATTATAAAGCCCACCATTTCACCATCAGCGTAAATAGCGTAGGGGACGGCTTTGCTTCCTTTTCCTATCAAGCGCCTGTTAAGCCCGAAAGCTTGTACCAAACTATTGCGATTGTTCGCCACAAAGTTCTCTTGCTCCGGCAACAATTTCAGCATCATGCATTTTACTGCATTACAAATATTAATTTTTCTAAGCTCCACCATTGATAATCTCCCTTTTTGTGTACTCATACACATTCCTCCACCATCTCAAAAGACCTGTCGGGCACAATACTAAATCATTTGCACAGGCAAAATCCAAACATTATCGGTAAGCGGTAATTGCAATTTCGCAAGACAAATTACTGCACCGGTGCCAACTTTTTTAGTAGGAATTTTTTCAAGTTGACGAAAAGCCTTTACCATAGATTTTGTCGGGTCGCTAGTTGTCTTTATTTCTATCGGATGAAGATAATCCCCATTGGCTATAACCAAATCTATTTCGTTTTTATCCGTGTCGCGATAATAATAAAGTGGCGGTTTTACGATACCGTCGTTATAATAGCTTTTTAGAATTTCTGTGAAAACGAAACTCTCAAAAATATGCCCCCACATTGCACCGCTTGTAAGCTGTTCCGGTGTATTCCAACCCATAAGCCAACAAGCAAGCCCTGTGTCTAGAAAATACAGCTTCGGCGTTTTTATCATACGCTTGTTAAGGTTATTATAATATGGTTCAAGTAAATAAACGAGACCGCTAGACTCTAAAACGGACAGCCACGAGCGAACTGTTTTTACATCCTTTCCGCAAATTTCCGCAATAGTGGAAAGGTTAAGCATTTCACCGGTTAATGAAGCACTGGCTTTTACAAATTTGATAAATGCAGACTCATCTTTTATATTTAAAACATCCTTTATATCCTTCTCAATATAGGTTTGGAAATATGAGCTGTAATAGTCCGACCAGTCGTGCATGCCACTTTCTGTTTCATACAACTCCGGGAAAAAACCTTTGTGAATGTAAGAAACAATTTTAGAATAGTCAAAAGCCGTAGTTTCTTTGCTTCTTTCACTTATTTTTTCAGCTAAGGGTAGAAACGGCTCACGATATTTAACATGGTTAAGCTCTCGCATAGAAAGACCAAGCATTTTTATAATGCCCGCTCGCCCCGCCAAACTATCGCTGACGTTTTTCATTAGTTTTATGCTTTGCGAGCCGGTTAGGTAAAATTGCCCTTTTGTCTTATCTTCGTCAACCACATCCTTGATATAGTCGAATAGCTCTGCTGCTTTTTGTATCTCGTCTACAACAATGGGTGGCTTGTTTATATCAAAAAATAACGAAGGATTTTCTTTAGCGCTTTCTCGCACAAGGGGACGGTTTAGCGTTACATAGTTAATATCTTTGTAAACTTCTTTAAGCATTGTGGATTTGCCAACTTGGCGCGCACCTGTTAAAACGAGGACAGGCTTGCGCTTGGAAATTCGTGCAACTACAGGCTCAATATGTCTTGGGTAGTACATAAATTTCGCTCCTTTCGCAACTTGTTTCGATTATTTTGGATTGCCACTCCATTATAACCAAATTCGCAAAGACTATCAATAACTTTCGTTGAAAACATGATTGCTAACGACCATGCCATTTGAAGACAGCGCTTAGTTCTGATAAGCATTGCACAAATTTTCCAAATGTTTTTGTAAATTCACATGAATAATACCCCGATTATTTCCGTCTGTTCTCCACTCATGTATGCCGGTATCACCGCAATGAGTATATACGTTGTTTGAGGTAATGGGTAGTCTTAAAAAACTGTTAAAAAGTTGATTAATTAGACCACCGTGAGAGAACACAGCAATGGTTGAGTCTATGGGGTTTTCATATATTATTTTTGATAATATTGTTTCCGCCCTCATTCTAAAATGAATATCACTCTCTTGTTTATATACGGCGGTATGCGAGTATTTTGGTTCGGGTTTTGGATATTTGACTCTTGCTTCCTCGTACGGCATTCCAGCAATAATGCCATTTTGCCATTCCATAAGGTCATCATCATATATAATCTCAATTCCTATGCGCTCGCTCAAAATAGTAGCGGTTTGGCTTGCTCTTTTTAATGGACTTGAGAATATCTTATCAACTTTATAATTTTGTGCAATCCAATCAGCCATTAATAGTGCTTGCTTTTTTCCTAAGTCCGTAAGGTTGAAGTCTGCGCGCCCTTCCATGACTTCTAAAATATCTGCTTCGGACTGCCCATGCCGAATTACAAGTAAATTCATTGACTACCTCCTTTGCCTATACACACAATATTTTGCCCATGTAATATTCGTCAAAATAATTTCCGTCAATAAGCATGGCGTTTTTCTTAACACCCTCTTTAACAAAACCCATTTTTTCATATAGTCTAATGGCGTTTGCATTATGTGTCATTACGGTCAGTTCCAGTCTGGTAACATTTTGCTTTATTGCCAACTTTTCTATACTGCTTAACATAAGCTTGCCTATACCTTGCCCTGTATGCGACGATAAAACCCCCATGACGATATATGCGGTATGTTTTACCCTATTCGCTCTACCTCGTGAAAAACTTATGAATCCTACAAGTTTTTCGTTATCGAATGCGCCCAGCATTGATTCGTTAGTGTTAGATAAACGCTGTTGCATATTTTCTAATGTAGTATCTCTTTCGTCGGGCTCAAACATCATAAAGCTTGTTTCATTATCCAGCCTCACTAGCAAGTCTAACAAATCAGAACTATCTGCAACCGTTAATCGCCGTATTTCCATAAATTTACCTTTTTTCATCGGTATATATTTATGCTTTTTTGCTTTACCCTCTTTTATGTCTTCTCTCCTCAAATCTATCAGTTTCTTAATACATTCAATGGCATCGGTATCTGGATTGGTAAAAACAATAGACTTTTCACAGGCATAGTCGAACTCTTTTCCAAAAATCTTATCAAGCTCCAACGCGCATTTTCCACATCCCGAACAAGTTGTTTTATTTGTCCAAACAATCTCTTTTAACTCATCAGATAGGACATCTTCTTCGTATTCACCAATAAAAGGTACTATGTGCCACGAACCTGCTTTCAAGTTGTGATAATCCGCTGCACCATACAACCTAATGAAGCATACCGTGTATGTTTTATAGCTGATTTTCCAAACATTCGTGGCAGACCACCCTGGCTTCATCTTGTTTTCTCGAAAATACGCAATTAAGCTCAACGCATTTTCCAAAACATCCGCATTGAGCACATTTTCAATGACATCTTCAATATTCGGTTTGACATTCTTTGATTCTGACATTACTTTTCCTCCACAAACATCCCTCGTCATCTCTTGCAAAACTGAACAACGCATAAATACTATGTCATTTTGTACACGGCATAATGTTCACTTATACTGCAAATTAAACCATTGCGCAAAATAATTTTTGCAGATCATTACTCAGCGAGTTATCTTCTTTAATCAAGGACGCGATATGTCTGCTTCCAATTTCGTATAAACTCACCCTGTCAAAAGGTCGGGATAGCGCAATATAATCCAACTCCACACCTAAATTTGCGCGAATCAAATTTTCTATATATCGCGCAAATCCCTCTTTCCATTCCTGCCAAATTAAATATTCAAAGTCGGTTTTTTTCAAATGTTTATGCAACTTTTTGTGATAATCTGCAAATTTGTTGGTTCTGCATAATTTTTCCGTCATGCTAACAAAAAGATCATCTTCATACGGGAAAGAGTAGTTTATTTCCCAATCATAAGCACCCATACTCATTTGCTCTTGTTCAATTGTTAGACTGCTTCGAATATTTTGCTCGCAAGTATTCCATTGAAAACAATGTACAAACTCATGTAACACAACAACATGATTTTTTTCGTTTCGCAGTGCATTTTCTGTCACTATTGCTGCGATTTCATTTTGATAAAAGTCTAACGGGAATGCAGCATAGATTTCAAAATCAATCGAAAACGGTGTGGGATGTTCCGTTATAAACTCATATTTTCCATTTTGCGGGACGAACAGAAAATATTTGTTGTCCTTGACAATGGCAACAGGTTGGAGTTCACTTATTGAATTATGCAAACCTTTTACACGGCTATGTAATTCACAAAATTCATCAAAAAATCCAAGTTGATTTTCAACAAAGCTCAAGTTCGTCATTCATATACCTCTAACGTCCAAAAATATAAGTTGTACCCACCGGCCTACGCAAACTTAGAGGCGGGGGACATCCTGGCTGAGTTATACTGCAGTCCCTACGCTAATTTTTGTAAAACAGACAAAATCCCCGTGACGATTTCTTCATCTACTGTAAAAAGCCTTCGCCCAACTACGCATTTGCGATATTGTGTACCGTTGATTGTATAATTAAGTCTAGGCCCTACACACACGGGACTACAAGAATCTGTGCAATTTCTATATTCATCATATTCTTTTACAATGGCTAACGGCAAATTTTCTAAAAAGCCATTAAATTCATGTAAAAAAATGTTATATAAGTACATGTGTAACCCATTATCACGAATGATAAATTGAAGCGTATTCCCTTTTGTATTTGGCGAATTATATTGTGCAGATAAGCCATGCTTCTTTAATAGAAATTTTGATTTATAGCCATTTTGGATTAAAAGTTCGTGCGCTTGCAATACAAAATCGCTATATTCCTGTGGCACTTCTGCATGGAAATCTGTAATTGACAATTTTGCTTGTGAACTCATAAATTTACGCTCCTGTCCAAAATGTAAACTATATTTGTCATCTCTCACTAAAGCTGAACTTCATACATTCTATCACAATCATTTTCACTATGTATCATGCCGACTTTTTCATACACCTTACAAGCACGAGGATTATCTTTATGGGTAAGAACAAAACTTTCACTAAATCCATTATTTCTAGCCCAATCAATAACGTGTCGCATAAATTGACTCCCGTAGCCCCTATCTTGATATGCCAGATGAATATCAACACTGTATATAAAAAACTGTGGCAACTTTGCATCCAAGCGTGTTAACGAGTAACCGTACACAAAGCCAATAACTTTGTCGTTTAGCTTTGCCACAATTGCAATATTCTGCTTTTCGGACATGAATATCTCGACTTGTTGCGAACTTACCATATACTCTTCCAAAATCTCTTTCAATTGAGAGATATCCTCTTTTCTCAACATTTCAAAAGTAAGAACCATTACGCATCTCCTATTCTCAGTATTAATTCTACTCGCCAGCTCCACATGGTGGGTTAAACTCAATATTATTTCCATATTTTTCGTTTCCGAGCTTTTCTTTCAGAGGGATAACCTTTTCTAAATCAATTTTGTAGCAATTAGCAAGGGCAATGGCATAATAAATTACATCCCATAATTCTTCACCAATAGTATCCTTAACGTTATCTTCACATTCAGCATGCAGGTTTTTTCGCATTGCACGAGATAGTTCGCCAACTTCCTCAGCAAGCTTCATAAAGTATTTATCTTTCATATCTGGATTATAGTCTTTAGCTTTTATATATTCCTGCAAATAGCCAATTGATATGCCCATATATTTTCACCTCATCCATTTCTGCTAATATAAACTATATTTGCCATCTCTCACAAAAACGAAGCAACATATAAGTGCTATGCCATTGTGTACACAGACTAATGCTTACTCGTTACGTCTTTTTCTTCGTGTTTTCAAAATACAGTCTAGGGCAATACAGACACCTGCAACAAGTGGATAGACAAGCAAAACTGAACGAACCATGTAAAACATGGCGCGAGGATGTTGGTCAATTAAAAATCCGCTTATCCACACGTATAAAATCGCAAAGAGCAAAATTAGCAGAAAATGTATGCCCACCATCAGAGCAAAGGGTAACTTCTTAAAATACCGGAACACTAATAGGCTAACTGACACAAATGTGCAAAGAATAATGCGTGTACCAAGATGTACATAATTAGTGCCTACATCGCCAACTGAAACAACTGTCACCAATAAGTCAAACATTGTCGCTATCGTAAATGTCACACAGATAAGTATTAGCGTGTTCATGCTAATCAAGCGACGCAAAAGTGTACTTTCTAGCATTCTCTGTTACTCTCCAAAATATAAACTATATTTGTCATCTCTCACATAACCGAAACAACGCATAAATACTATTTCATTCTAACACAGCAGTCAACGATTTTCTCTCAAAAAATGCTTAACCTTTAAAATTTCTTGAAGGTGTATGCTGGTATTCTGGCATACGCCAAAGAGTTTTCTAGGGTCACATACAAAAGGCTCGATAGCGATACAGCTCAGCTACTGTGCCTTTTGATTTGTAACATGTAATTCTAAGTACATGATAACTCCAGCAATAAATTTTATTGTTCATCCTTACTTTAGCATTTATAACTTCGCTAATCACTGCTATCATCAGAATATCTAAAAGCTCCTGCAATATCAACAAGAAAGTGCAACACTATCACAAATATGAGAGTACCGCTGGCGATATATAAAAGTGTAAAAAAAGCTCCTGCTAAGGTCGTAAAAATGAAACCTCTCACCCCTTGATAAAAATGGAATAAACCGAATAGCCCGACCAAAATAATGAATACTAAGTAAATTGAAATGTTGGGGAATATGCTTGCAACCAAAAAGACAAAAACACCTCTGAAAACAATTTCCTCGCAAACTCCAGCTGATAAAGAGAGAGGAAGCCACCATCTCTTTTCTCTTTTAGTTCTTGGGGTCATCAGTTTATAATAAACCAAATCATAATAGTCATCCCCCATTACCTTCTCGTGCAACAAGTTATTACACTTCTGCCTATGCTTTGGACTAATTAAAAAAATGATTATTCTGTAAAAAATAAACGTTGCCCACAAAACCGCCCCTGCAATTATGGTTATCGTCATTACAGGATTAAGTTGACGAAAAGATGGTAACGTAAATCCAATATCTGTAAATGTAATATCCGAAAATGCTACAACCAAAAATATAGCAACAATAGGAATCCACTGAGCAAATGTGACTACTGCAAAATGGGTTACTCGGATATTCTCATCAATTTCGTTTTCTAGCGTTCTTTTTGTTTGGTTGACTCCAGCGATAGCCCCGAATATATAGAATAGGATAAGCGAAACTAATAAAATAATGTATACCATTTTGCCTCCTATTAATCCCTACTCAGCATATTTAAATTCATATTTTGCAAAGATCCCGAAAATAACACCTGTGAATTTTTTCAAATGTACGTGAAGCTCTTCTGTTGTTGTAGTGCCACCTAAAATCAGCGTATCAAGAGTGTGGCCTCGAATATATGTAATTATACCTGTATCTTCGTACCCATTTTTTGCATAAAATGCTCTGCGCTTTATGCGTTGCTCCGTATTTTCTGCATTTTCATCTAGCATTTCCAGATTTAGAGCTACTCTGTTATTAGGGTACAGATCTTTGATTTGACTCAAAATCATACTGCCATATCCTTTTGATTGCAACGTGCTGTCAACAGCAATATACTGTATGAATGTTAAGTCATTATCTGTAATCAAATATGCAAACCCAACAAATTTATCTTCATCATAGTAAGCCAAAAAATCTATAAAATCCTTTTTTGCTCTCGAAAGTAAGAACACCATAGGTATCTGCTCCTCGTTTGGAAAAGCAGAATTCATCAAGTTCTCCACGTTACTCACATCTGGAGAACCTTTTTTTACTTGTCTTGCTTCTAACATAGTTTTCGCTCCTTATCACTGACCTAAAATTATCTTTTTGATTGCGTCGAAAAATGCTGATGGATTATCTGTATCCATAAAATGCCCTGCATCTTCAATCCAGTACAGTCCTTTTTGGGGTGCTTGAATTGTTTCAAAATACTCTGCAGCTATTGTGCTTGGAGTCCATTCATCATGCCGTCCTAAAATATAATAAATCGGTACTTGATATTCTTTTATGTCGCTAATATCTATGCCATAATATACATCCCCTAACAGCTTTTGGCTGATTTTACTCCCATTGTTCATACCAACAAGTTGAATCGAATCTCTAACACCTATGGTGGGACTCTTTCGATATAGCTTAAGAAAATCAACTGCCGTATAGCCATATTTTGATTCCAGTCCTGTTAACATAATTGTTTGCTTAACAAATTCATCTTTCGGAATGTTTGGGAAATTCTCATCTACAGTCGCTATTTTCTTTTCATCTTTTTTGTCGCCTGCATTCGTTACTGCAGATTTTAGATGTTCAAACCACATTCTATGTTGACGCTCAAATGAAACTTCTTGCCCAAAGCCGATATATCCGCATATATCGTTGGGATATTTTATAGCAAACTGCGTTCCCAATGTCGAGCCACAAGAATGACCAATCAGAAATACTTTGTCCGTATTATATTTTCCCTTAACATACTGAACTGTTTCTTTCAAATCTTCCACCATAATATCCATAGAAAGACTTTCGGGTTTTGATTTACTTTTGAGCTGAGTTTTACCCGCTCCGCGCTGGTCGTAGTAGACCACATTACAAAAATCCAAGTATGGCTGATGATAATAGGCAATATAGGAGTTTGGTATTCCCGGCCCACCATGTAGCATAATTGCTACATATTCGCTTTCATTTGTAATGTGTAAAAAGTACTGCGATATTCCATTTATAGGAACATATTCTTCTGTAAAATTCTTAGTCATGGTTCTCTCCCTATTTTTCATCTATACACAAAAATTCTGATAATGGTTTTTGCTCTCTGATATGTTTTAGCCAGCGAAGTGTGTTTTGTGCGTTTTGAAGGCCGAAGTATAGTGTCGATATTCCAAAGTAGTCTTGATCGCTCATGTCGCCATCAGGAAGCATTTTTGCCATACTTTGGAGTTGCTGTAAGCTTTGTTCAGTGTAATACTCGTACTCTTGTAGCCGCTTATCTCGAATATCCTTTGGTAATTCGCCATAAAAGAATATTTGAGTTAAGTGAGCATCTGGACTCATGGTCAGGTCAACAGGGGCTGAGAGCCACTCAAGGAAAGCTTCTTTGCCAAGTTCGGTTGTTTTGTAGTATTTCTTCAATCTTTTCCCCTGCATTTGCTCGTTCATTGTTAAATAACCTTTGTCAGCGAGCTTACTTAGCGCAGGATACAATCTTCCGTAGTTTGCTTTGTAGAAATTACCGATTGTGTTCTCTACTTCCTTTTTAATGTCGTAACCTGTCATTTCTTTGTCAAGAACCATACCCATTACTACATAGTCAATCATTGTGTGTTTCTCCTTCCGCGCATCCATATATATCTGTTGGATATATTATCATGAATATATTTGTTTGTCAACATCTAAAGTGAAATAATTGAAAACAAACAAAAATAGGGTATTGCTAAATGGCGCAACACCCACTGATAAGTATTAAGTTTGAATATTTGTCTTTGCAACACTGAATCAAGTTCAGCACCGCAATCTCCTAAGTATCGCAACGATTTAGGGGATCCCGAGTCAAGCTCGGGATGACAGCATTCCCATTTTAATGCGTTTTGAACAGAGCTTTTTTCTTTCGTTTACTTTCTGCGCTTTGCGTCTTGTTTTGCGCCTTGCTTTGCATTTGCATACTGCGAACTGCGCTTTTCGGCACAAAACACAAAATATTCATCAATCTCGTTTATCATCACTCCACCGAATATTGAGATGAACTTGTTCTTGTACCAGTCTTTTCTCTTTGTGACCATAAGCATTTTCCCGCCTACTCTAAGCCTGTTAAAACCCTTTTCAATAAAATGTTTTGGCACAGAAAAGTCTGTGTGATACGGAGGATTTGACAATATTAACGAAAAATCACTTTCCGTAATATCACGAAATCCATCACTGAGAACCGTTTGTATCCCGCCGACTCCATTAAGTTCTGCATTCTTTTTCGACAGATTGACACATTCAGTATCAACATCGCTCATCACAACGTTTTGCTCACCAATAATTTTCGCAATATAGATTCCAACTACACCATATCCGCAACCTAAGTCCAAAACCTTGTCTGCTTGCGACAATTCCATCACAGAAAGCATTGCGAGAGTGCCTTTATCTATACTCTGTGGCGAAAACACACCGCTTGCAGTTTCAAAAGCCAACTCAATGCCATCTATAGTTTCCCTTATCATTCACCAACCTCCCCCAGTACTATCGTGCCACCCTGTGTGCAGTTATTTCCGAAATCAAATCATAGGGCATTGGCTCATTCCAAAGAAATTGTATGCACCCTTTGCTGAATTTATAACCCTCTTGAGAAAGCTTATCCGCAAAAAAGTTTACGGCTTCTTCACCAGGATAAAAACCTAAATGATTTTTATGTGCTGCAAATTGAATTAGACTTTTGCCTTGCCAAAAAGTCGGCATATTGTATGAAATTTTTTCTATGCATTCGGGAGCCATCTTCTGTACAGTTTCATAAACTTTTTGCATAATTGGCTGTACTTCTTCCGCTTGCTGAGATATATAGTCACTTATTGACTCCGCTTTCGTACAATAATGGCTTTGATTCGTATTCTTAAATTCACGTTTACATTTTGGACATTGCCACATAAATCTTGCACCTCCATTAGTATCAACATTGTGTTTGGCTAAATTGCACTTATTTCGTTAATTCGAAATCCAATGTACCTTTCTCTGCCCCGTTTACGATTAGTGTAATTGAATGATCGCCTGCATAATGCTTCCTTGTGCTTAAATCTGCAAATGAATGATTTTTAGTATACGGCTTGTTTTCATTTTCTTTTAACGAGATTTCAGATATTTGAAAAATCTTCCTATTGCGCTTGCCGTTCGACTTAACAAAGTCAATGGCGTACTCAAGCCTAACCTTTGTTGCTTCCTTTGTAGATAGCTCAAATGAAAAATTGAAACTATCTCCAATTGCTACTGTTTGTGTGTCAATGGCAAAATTATCAACATTTACAGATTCTGCGTCATGAAACCCAAAAATAGCAAGTACTTCACGATTACCCTTTTTTAGAAGTGTTCTGCAAGCGTGCTTGACAATCCAGTCTGTATGTTCGTTTTTCCCATACCACTTTTTTGCGATTTTAGCTACTAAATCAGGGTGCGTCTTAGAAATATCGTTTAAATTGTTGGCAACGCTTTTTCTCACGTACATATCAGGATCAGTTTTAAGTTGCTCTAGTATTGGCAAAATGGGTGTGGGGTCTTTCTTAAATTCAGGCAACGCCTGTGCCCAAGGAAGCGCTGGTCGGCAACCTTCACAGGAAAGCCTGCGAACATGCTCGTTTTCATGCTTAGACCACGCATACATCTGTGCCATCATGCGTTCTTCATGGTTAATTATAAAGGGTCTTACCGCAAACTCCGCAGACGCATGAACCGTATATCGCTCCAGGGCAGGTATGGAGATATCCCAGTTGCTTTCATCCTGTCCGAAAACCTCCACAAAATCAGGAAAGTACAGACAGAAGCCATCGAGCCAAGTTCCGTGATCTTTAATCGCTTCATCAATTATTTTAATGGCTTTGGAGTAGTCAGAGGGTAGAAATCTCCCCAAGTTTAAGGTGATTTGTCGCATTCGTCCTTTTAGCTCCAAGCTATCCCATGCTTCGTCCATAGTTGATGTAATAAATTCGTCTACTGGGAAAGGCTCGTAGACAGCTTGCATATCTAATGCCAGCTTACGAAGATAATCCTCATTGTACATGTCTCTTAATAAATCTGCCATTGGTTTCTCCTATTACTCTATTTTTATGTCGTTTTTCTACTCAGATTTTAAACTTTATCGCACACAAATGCAACTTTTTAAAACAAAAGCTGTTATTTCAAAAGCGTTTCATATTTAAAGTTTCTAAGAGCCGACTGCATTAGGATATATGCAATAACTCCAATCACAACTGCAACACCGAGTAAAACCCATGTGCCTATTATCATCAAGCCTGTAAATTGGCTTGCAGCGAATAGAATAATTGGGATTACGAGCAGTCCCGCCTTTTGGAAAGCTTCTTCCATTGTCTGTGCTTTAACCGAGATTTTACATGTGATCGTCACTGCTAACAATGATATTACAGGGGCCATAACGAAAACAATCAGATACCAATTTATACCCGGTAACATTAGTTGCCCAAAGAGAAAATGCATTAGCAATTGACTTACGGTAATGTAAAAAATGAATGCCGTAACCGTAACCACCATTGACAAGAAGAAAGATGCCAGCACTTTTGATGTAAAAATTTCACGTAGCGACATTGGGCTGTACAGAAGTGTTTCTAATGTACGTTTTTCTTTTTCCCCAATAAATGAACTTGTTGCCATTGTCGTAGTGGCGATAACAGGGATCATCAAAAAGAACATGGGTATTATATTGTTTAATATAAATGAAAGTATCGCCATATTGGCTTCAGCTCCAACAAATGTATCGCCGAGAAGAGCGAGCAAATCATCTAAATCACCCATCCCGTCAGGGCTAAAGTACGTTGTTACAATAAGTACTGATGGGAACACGACACAAAATATAAGGGAAACGAGGACAATGGATACAATATTACCTTTGGTTGCTTTCGCAAAGCGTAGGTCTTTTATAATTAATGCTTTTTGTTTAGAGTTAATCATTATATGTTACCCCCTTCAGGTTTTTGATTATGGTTCACAAGTGCTTCGCATTTTAAATAATTAGTTTTATATGCCGTAGATTTTTGTTACAAGACAAGGCACGAGGAAGGCGAATACCCATTGGTATTTAACTGACGAGTAACGACGTATTGTGGCAAAAAGATCGGTAGATAAAGCTGATTATTTGGAATGTGACGCACTAAGTAGTGAAAAGTATATTTCTTCCACAGAAGCTTTTTCTGATGAAACATGAAATACCCTACCACCGTTGTCAACAATTGATTTTACTATGATGGGGATTTCATCTTCAGAATGTACGTCAATCTCATATGTTCCTTCATCAGTTTTATCCGCTTGAAGAGTCGCAGGGATTTTATCTGCCTTGATTTTTACATGACTTCCTGCAAATACAAGTGAGCGAAGCGCATCAATGTCACCGCTTGCCAATAATTCACCTTCGCTGATAAGTCCATATGAGCTACAAACATCCTGAGCGTACCTCAATTGATGTGTGCATAAGAAGATGGTTACGCCCTCATTCTTTGCAAGATCTTTGATTATGCTGTTAACATTTTGGGCGCTCTCCGGGTCGAGGGACGAGGTCGGCTCATCAAGAAAGAGCATTTTCGGCTTGTGCATCATGGCGCGAGCCAAAGAAAGCCTTTGACGCATACCTGTTGAATAATTTGCAAGGTTACGGTCTTTTGCGTCAGTAAGTTCTAATTGTTCAAGCAAAAACAACCCTCTCGCCCTGCTTTCTGACTCGGTAAGTCCAAAAACCTTACCATAAAACAGCAGGTTTTCAAGACCTGTCAGATTACCATACATTTGAGCATGTTCAGTAACAACCCCCGAAATAGCATGGACATCCACAGGATTTGTTGCAGGATTAAATCCAAACACCTCGCAAACACCCTCAGTAGGTGTAAGCATACCGTTTAGCAATTTAACTGCCGTTGTTTTGCCTGAGCCATTTGGCCCGAGAAAACCAAACACCTCGCCTTGAGCGATATTTACGCTCACACCGTTTACAGCGAGCTTACCGCTGTCATATCGTTTCGATAAGTTTTGTAATTTTATTGCATTCACTATTATGATCATTCCTTTCGTTTTTACTATGTCACAAAACAACCATGAAAAAGGATGGTCATTTCGTGCATCAATTTGCGGTTCCCCGCAGGGGGAGCTATTGGCACATTGATAGTTTGAATTTATTCAAACTTGTCTCCATTCTGCCGTCCGCGGCAGCACAAATAATATATTAAAGCTTACCCTAAGCTTGATTAAAATATGTTATACTACGCTTGAAACAGTGGTACACTACA
>Ga0123355_10010242_pt1 | contig 14339 bp, 9 predicted proteins | sample TergutEmb28metaG_3_FD_89872 | JGI IMG/M metagenome (GOLD analysis project Ga0123355, IMG submission 89872) | Embiratermes neotenicus P1 segment gut microbial communities from Petit-Saut dam, French Guiana - Emb289 P1 | ecosystem: Host-associated > Arthropoda: Insects > Digestive system > Gut ...
GTGGTACACCTCATGTATATACAATTGCTAAAATATCTCTTGTGACAAGCTCTATATCCTAGGGGCTAACTTGACCTTGTAAGGATTTACAGAGTGAAAATAAATGAATGAATGAATGAATGAATGAATGGAGAAGTTTACAGTCAAAACGCTCAATTGTTACATTTAGACCTTTCAGTACTTTTCTGGCCTCAGCCTGAACATCAAATAGGACCCAAGTTGTCTAAACAAAATAATAACAGTGAGACAAGATAAATATAGGTTTTCATGTAAAGGGTCTGTCATTTCTGTTTGACCGTAACCAAAATTGCAATGTGTCAACAAACTGAGTAAACAACCAAACGTGTAATTTCATATACCATCCGGGTTGGAGGATAACGGTCACTTTTTGCAACTACCTTGTGAATGCATCTAAAAATGATACAACACAATGCAATGGCAAACAGGAATTTATTAAACATCCTGGTTATTTCATTAAAAAGTTCTACAGGCTCACACTACTTGGTTATTTTTTTCTGGTGATACTCAATGGTACAGAGACCTTATTGAGAAGTTGACAGTAGTTCAGCATGCCGAGAAATTCCCTCCTTTTATCGAATATAACGGTTTGTAGCCAGGTCATCCCACAATCAATCCAGTATCTTCAGATTTCAACAAAACTTTGGGACAGGTTTTAGTTCTTTTCCTTGTAGTTTACTCGTAACTGGTATTAAAAATTCCATTCATAACAGTCTTGGCTGCAATTCAAGAAATTCATGACAGCCTGAACCTAACTGGGTATTAATCAAATAAATGTCATATATGCAAACATCCATATATGGGACAGACTGGACTAAACTGGAACTCAGATATAAACACATTTGCAACATTACATCTAACAACATTGAATCAGCATATGCCAACAATGTTCTTTCCAATATACACGAACATAGACCCTCTGTAACTAATATGGCATTGTTACAAGTGGCACATAAAGGCAACACATGGATATTTCAGAAAAATATTACATTACATTTTTCCAACATAATAATATGATCATAAACAAACAAGCACAAAAAGAAAAGAAAACTTTTGAACTGATTTATGATCTACAACTACAACATGCATACACATAAAAATAACCCAAGCAGTTGGATATGTACCATATTCTGAGCATTCATTAAATGCATAAAATGTATTAAAGATCAACAAATGCACTTTAATTTTATTGATATACTTTCATTGTATTATGGTTACCAACATGTTTTGGCAACTCTTGCCTAATTGAAATCTGTATTCCTGTTCTCAAAGAAATCACCCTGAAGATGGCCACATGAGTGGCTGAAACAAGTTAGTGACCATAAAACATTAAAAGTATATCAATATAATTAAGGTGCATTTAATCGACTCTAATATATTTTATGCATACCTCAAAAATTTTACTCCCTTCCTTCTACCAACGCTCCACACAATAGTCTTCAGTGATCTCCCCTGCAGCACACACCATTCTCATCTAACAGGTATGTAATCATACTGACAACTGTCTCATTGAACATGCAACTGTTTGTATATTATAATTAGAGATTTATACCTATAGCTATGCCATTTTTATTGCAGGGTGTATATCAACTATCTGCAATTAACAAACAACAAAAACACACCCAATTTTATTTTTATCAAAAAAGTGAACTTTAACTATTTGTATAATAATATAATCCAACATTTAATGACCACAGGGACAGCTTAGGATATTCACTGTAACATTACGTGGTTTTACTTATGCAGTTTGGGCAACTGTTATATTTTAGCAGTATACTTGTAAAGAACACTGATGATGATTGCAAAAGGGAATGTACCAAATAGGTGAATTTTATTATGTGATAAAGCATACTTCATCAGTGTGCATTTGTTGGTTTACTATACAAGGATAAATATTTCTTAATGCATCGACATGGACCATACAAAGTTTACAGTTCACCACTGATAGAGTGCAGGGTAAAAGCTCCAATGTTCAAGAAGTTCTGACACGGTATAATGGTGAAAAAGATAGTCCTGCAACTGTCCAGTCACACAATGACAGTCTACTCAGCCTGACAAATCGCTGATTAAAATGAGAAGAGTGGAAGAGATGAAATATGCAATAGATGAACTGATAAAAATGGGACATGCGTGACAGGAAAGAAGTCTTTCTAACGCCACTTAACAAAGGTATACCAGTAGCATCAAAAAATGATGATCCAAACATATTTTAACAGTTGAAGAAATGTGTTGTAAAAATATTCCCTTCCCCACAAAAAGTGAAAGCATCCTGCCAAATGTTGTAGTATCAGTAAATTGCAAGTAAATTTCCAGCTTCTATACACATGATTTGGAAATATAAACAGCTTGTGAAAGAAAAGGTTATATTTGTATACAAAATTATAAAATTATGAAATTATATAGTCATACATAACTATCAGTCTGTTAGAAGTCTTAGTTTTATTTCTCGCTACATATTCCGACTCGTATATGGAGCCATCTTCAGGCTAGTATTTAGAGTGGTTTGCATGTGCAATTGTTAGTGCATGAAAGTTATGATATCGAATTACAAACGGTAGATAATATATTCGAGGTAATTTTATATATAATATATTATAAAGATAAAATTCAGATTTGTAAATCCGGGAACCCTGAGTCACCCAGGGGAACCCGGAGCTCCAGGCTCTGTTGTGACGTGTCTGGGTTCCCAGAGTCACATGGAACTCCGGGTGGCCCAACCCGGAGTTTCGGGATACTCCGGGAACACGGAGTTCCGGGTGACTCCGGGAACTCGGAGTTCAGGGTGACTCCGGGAACTCGGAGTTCAGGGTGACTCCGCGAACCTACAGTGCGGAACTCCGGACAGCCCCGCGTGACTCTGGGGAACACGGATTTCCGGATGACTCTGGGAAACCGGAGTTCCGGATAACTGAGGGAAAACTGAATTTCCGGGTGACTCCGGGAACATGGAGTTCCGAGTGACTCCTGAATCAAGAGTTCCGGGTGATTCCGGGAAAACTGAATTCCAGGTAACTACTGGAAACAGGAGTTCCGGTTGACTCCGGGAACCCTAAGTCCGGGCGAATTCGGGAACCCGGATTTCAGGGTGACTGCGGGAAGCCTGTGTTGCGGGTGACTACGGGAATCTCGATTTCAGGCTGACTATAGGAAGGAGGAATTCCGGGTAACTCCGATAATCCGGGGATCCCCGGATCTCGGGGTTCTCGGAGTCACCTGGAACTGGAACTTCGGGAACTCGGATTTCCGGTTGACTCCGGGAACACGGACTTCCAGGTGACTCCGGGAACCCTGATTTTTGGATGACTCCAGGAACACGGGTTTCGAGATGACTCCGGGAACATGGATTTCCGCGTGACTCCGGAACCCGGACTTCTGGGTGACTCAGGGAATCCAGATTTCCTGCTGACTCCGGGAAGATGGATTTTTGGATGACTCCGGGAGCAAAGAATTCCGGGTGAATCGGGGAACCAGGATTTAAGGGTGATTCCGGGAACAATGAACGCGGATTTCCGGGTGACTCCGATAACCCGAAGTTCCGGATGACTCCGGGAAACCTGAGTTCCGTGCGACTCAGGGAAACCGGAATTCCGTGTGACTTGTAACTCGGAGTTCCGGGTGACTCCGGCAACCCGGAGTTCCAAGTGACTCCGGGAACTCGGAGTTCCGCGTGACTCCGGTAACCCGGATTTCTGTGTGACTCTGGGAAAATGGATTTAAGGGTGACTCCGTTAGCCCGGAGTTCTGGGTCACTCCGGAGGCCAGAGTTCCGGGACATGCAGGGAACCCGGAGTTCCGCGTGACTCCGGAACCGGGACTTCCGGGTGATTACGGAAAGCGGATTTCCGGTTGACTCCGGAACACGTAGTTCGGTGGGAGCCCGGGAACACGGAGTTCCGTGTGACTCCGGGAAACTGAAGTTACGGGTGGCTCAGGGAACCCAGAGTTCCGGGTATCTCTGGGAACATGGAGTTCCGGGTGACTCCGGGAACACGGAGTTCCGGGTCACTACGGGAAACCGGATTTCTGGGTCACTCAGGAACACGGATTTCCGGGTGACTCCGTGAAACCGGAGTTCCGGGTGAATCCGCGAACACAAAGTTCCGCGTGACATCGGTACCCACGATTTCCGGGTGACGCAGAGAAGTCGGAGTTCCGAGTGACTCGGGGAACTCGGACTTCCGGGTGATTCCGGGAACGCAGAGTTCCCCGTGCCTCAGGGAAACAAAAGTTCCGTGACTCCGATAACCCTGATTTCTGGGCGACTCCGGAAACCCGGAGGTCCGTGTTACTCCGGAAACCCCGAGTTCCGGATGACTCCGGTAACACGGAGTTCTGGGTGAATCCGGTAACCCGGAGTTGCGAGTGACCAGGGTAAAACGGAGCTCCGGATGTCTCAGAGAACCCGAAGTTCCGCCTGACTCCGCTATCCCGGAGTTCCGGGTGACTCCGGAACTCGGATTTCCAGGTGACTTTAGGAACACGAATTGCAGGGTGACTCCGGGAAAGCGGAGTTCCGTATGACTCCGTGAACAAAGAGTTCCGTATGACTCCGGTAAACCGGATTTCCGGGTGACTCCGTGAAAGCGGAGTTCCGCCTGACTCCGGTAACCAGTAGTTACAAGTGAATCGGTAACCAGGATTTCCGGGAACTGGAGTTCCGTATGACTATGGGAATCCGGAGTTCCGTCTAACTACGGTAACCCGGAGTTCCGGGTGACTCCGGAACCCGGCTTTAAAGATGACTAGTGACACGGGTTTAAGAGTGACTCCGGGAACCCGCAATTCCGGGTGACTGCGTGAAACAGGAGTCCCAGGTGACTCCGGGAACACGGGAGTCAACCGGAAATGCGGGTCCCCGGAGTCACGCGGAACTCCGGGTACCCGGATTCACCCGGAATACCGAGTTCACAGAGTGACCCGCAACTCCATGTTCCCAGAGATACCCCACCCGGAGTTCCGAGTGACTCCGAAACCAGCGATTCTGGATGAGTCCGGGAACACGGAGTTCCATGTGACTCAGGGAACCGGAGTTGCGGGTAACTCAGGGAACCCGGAGTTCCGGGTATCTCTGGGAACGCGGAGTATCGGGTGACTTCGTGAAATCGGAGTTGCGAGTGACTCGGGGAACCCGCCTTTCTGGTCACCCGGAACACGAATTTCCGGGTAACTTCGGGAACGTGGAGTTCCGGGTGACTCCGCGAAACGAATGTTACGCGTGACACGGGTAACCGTGATTTCCGGGTGACTCCGAGACCCGGCAGCTCCTGACTCCGGTACCCCGGAGTTGAGGATGACTCTGGTAACCCAGAGATGCAGGTGTCTCCGGGAACCCTGAGTTGCGGGTGACTCCGGGAACCCGGAGTTCCGCGTTACTCTAGGAACACTGATTTCAGGGTGATTCCGGGAACCCGGAGTTCAGTGCGACTCCGGGAACCCAAAATTATTCGTGACACCGGTGACCCGTATTTCTGGGTGACTCCGGGACCCCGGAGTTCTCCGTGACTCCGGTAACCCGGAGTTGCAGGTGTCTCCTTGTTCCCGGAGTTGCAGGTGACTCTGTGAACACGGAGTTCCGCCTGACTCCGGTAACCCGGAGTTTCGGCTGAATCCGGAACCCGGATTTCCGGGTGACTAGGAACACGTATTTCATGGTGATTCCGGGATCCCGGAGTTCCGGATGACTCCGATAACCCAGAGTTCCGGGTGACTTCGGGAACTAGGAGTTCCGCCTGACTCCGGTAACTTGCAGTTCCGGTGACTCCGGAACCCGGATTTCGGGGTGACTTCGGGAATCCGGAGTTTCGTGTGACTCCGGGAACCAGTTCAGGGTGAATCGGGGAACACAGCTACTCGTGACACCGGTATCCCGGATTTCCGGGTGAATCCGAGAACCGCGATTTCCTGTGACTCCGTTACCCCGGAGTTCCGGGTGACTCCCGGACCCATGGCGTTCCGGGTGACTCCGGGACCCCGGCGTTCCTTGTTACTCCCGGGCCCCGGAGTTCGGGACTCCGGTAAACCGGAGTTTCGGGGACTCCGGTAAACTCGAGTTGCGGATGACTCCGTTAGCCCGGAGTTGCAGGTGTCTCCGGGAACCCTGAGTTGCGGGTGACTCTGGGAACCCGGAGTTCCGACCGTCTCCGAGAACCCGAAATTCCGCCTGACTCCGGTAACCCAGAGTTCCGTGGCTCCGGAACCCGGTTTTCGGGATTTCAGAGTGACTCCGGGAAGCCGGAGTTCCCGATTACCCGATAAACCAGAGTTCCGGGTGACTCCGGGAACTAAGATTTCCGCCTGACTCCGGCAACCCGGAGTTGCGGGTGACCCCGGAACTCGAATTTCCATATGACTCTAAGAACACGGATTTCAGGGCGACTCCGGGAAACCAAAGCCACGCGTGACACCGGTAACCCGGAGTTCCGTGTGATTCAGGTAATCTGGAGTTGCAGGTGACTCCGCTAACCCGGAGTTGCAGGTCTCCGGGAACCCGGAGTTGCGGTTGGCTCCGGGAACTCGGTGATTCGCCTGACTCCGGAACCCGGATGACTCTAGGAACACAGATTTTGGGGTGACTCCGGGAACCCGCAGTTCCGGGTGAATGCGGGAAACCGGAGCTCCGGGTGACTTCGGGAAACTGGAGTTCCGAGTGACTCAGGGAAACCGGAGTTCCGAATGATTCATGGAAACCGGAGTCCCGATCGATTCCTGGAAACCGCAGTTCCGGGTGATTCCGGGAAACCTGTGTTCCGGGTGGCTCCGGAACCCGAATTTCCGGGTGACACTAGGAACGCATATTCCTGTGGGACTTCGGGAACCCGGAGTTCCGTTTGACTCCGGTAACCCGGAGTTCCGGATGACTTCGGGAACCCGGATTTCCGGGTTACTCCAGAACCCGGATTCCCTGGTGACTAGGAACACGGGTTTCAGGGTAACTCCGGAAACCCGGAATTCCGGGCGACTGGGAAACCGGAGTTACGGGTGACTCCGAGAACCCGGAGTTCTGGCCCATCACAAATGAGACCCTTGACAACATTTCTGAAAAGAATGTTTGTCAAACTGTTACTTGAATACAGTGGTTATCAACAGACAGACCAATCTGCGTTACCATCACAAAACCAGTGCAACCTCTACATTTTAGTACATCAATTACCAGTCCTATTATGAAATTCCCTTATGGCTTGACAGCCAAGCATGCTTTTCCATGAACTGAAATATATTAGCAAAGCAGAGGAACGTGTAGTGATTTGTGACTTTTCCGAGAATTATTCCTTTGTTTGTGGGACAAAATTTATGTACTACCCACACAATGCTGAACCTAAAGTCCACCCCTTTCCCATTTACTTTAAAGTATGTATTTCTGATGTCATTCATGAAAATTTGGCAGTTATTTCAGACTACCTAAAACACATTAATCTTTTCCAGTAATAATCAGTGACTTTTCTTAAAAGGAAACATAAATCAGTCAATGAAGAAAATGAAAGACAATGATCTGAGTGTACAATGGTTCTGCAGCTGGATATAAAACATGGAAATCTGGCAGTTATTTCAGACCGCTGAAAACAATGTCATCTTTTCTAGTGATATTCATTGACTTCCCTTAAAAGGCAACATAAGTCAACGAATGAAGAGAATTATCTGTTTGTATGATGGTTCTGTATTTCAATACACAACACTGAAACAATTTCTCAACCTCACATTACACCAGAAGGACTCACAAGTGCCAGCAGAGTGGTCACTTCCCATGAGAATGGCACATGTGACAGTCCAGACAGAAGTGTTGAAGACTTGCAACACAAACCATTCTGCAATGACCTGGGCAGACAAAATTATTATCTGCAGCAGCCTTTTAATTGGACACGTTTTGGTTTAAAATGAATGTTATCCTTGTAAGAAAAGAAAAAGTACCAAGAGGAATAAGAACGGGCATTTGAGTTTAACGACAGCCAGGCCAATGTGTGGAACACAGAAACTATTCCAGGTAATTCAAAAAGAAGGAAACATTTCTACATGTTTATAGTGATGTCACTGGTGAACCTAATATTATGTGATGTCTACCAGCAGTTCTGAAAACTTCCATGGATTGCTTGAATGGATGATCTATGCTAAATGTAAAAGTTTCCCTTAAGGACTAATTTTGAGCCCACTTGCCTTGATATATGTGTGTTTGTGTGTGTGTATAAGAGAGAGAGAGAGAGAGTGTGTGTGTGTGTGTGTGTGTGTGTGTGTGCGCGCACTTGCGCACACATTTAAACTTTTCAAACAACTCATTGTTTTTCAAGAAACTTGGAATGAACATTACGCCACCAATGGATGCTCCAAAGCCACACCTTCTTAATTTCTTACAAGCAATAACAACATGGCACATGCACAAATTTATGAAAGCACATGTGATATGACTGCCATTTACCGGAGATAAATATACAGTAACAGATCTTGGAAGAATAATGCAACTTTTGTTAAGGATAACACTTAATCAAATGTAATATAACAGCACAGTGGCAATGTGAAAATTTTGTTTAAGTTGCAGTTTCATGGTGAAAATTACGAATAACTGGAACAGAGCATGTGAAGTTTGGCATCACGACAACATAAACACACCTACACATTATACACTATCTAAAATAATTTTTTAAGTCAACAATTCTGAACATGACATTGATGCAAAACTCTGAGGCTATATGCTAAAAGATTAATGTGCATATAATCTGTATTTAAGCAGCACAAGCTTTACAAAAATAAAATAACAACAATAATACTAACAGACATACAATCGTGGACATCTGTGCAATAGTAATCTAGGCTAACCCTGATTTTTAAGGAAATGTAAACATTTCACACACATATATGAGTGGTGACTGAAACACAGGTACATTAACCTTTATCCTGCTGTGGTGGGTATTTAAATATTAGCCCATGGTTTATGAAAAACATTATTTAAAGAGACACGATGAAATTATGAAATAAATGGCATGTTGTGAAAAAAAAAAGAACAAGAGATTATGCAGCATGTCTTAAAAATGCAATAACAGTCCTTGTTGCCTAAATATATAAATGAATTTTCAGGGGTGTTTTCCATGCGTGTTCACATATGTGAGTGCATCTCTTCATGAAAGTCAAAATTCTTACCATGTACTAAGAAATCCACAACCCCTATTGCAACATACCATGTCAGATGTCAGTGTCATTACTATTACTATGGTAAATACAGGCAAGTCTCTTTTACACAATCTCCTTTTGCACGATTTTGTTTTAATGCGACTGAACATTTTACACCACTTTTTGAATTTACGTGATACTGTTCAGTTTAGACCAATCTGGCACAGACACACGATACTATTTGGTTTTAATCCGATTTGGCACAGACAAAATGTGACCACATGTGTCTTGTGTTGGAGGCTAGCAAAAAGGGTTGTCACTGTCATTCCCTCAGTCATGTAACTTGGTGACACAAGCACGCAGCTGGTGTAGTTCCTGCTTCATCAACATTGGCTTTTGGTAAGAAAATGAATGGGAAATGTAATCTACTTAACCTAGTGCAATCCAAGTGAAAAATCACTGACAGACAATCAGTACTGAAGAGAAATTAGATGTAATAAGCCAACCTGAAAAAGGTGAAAGAATTGTTGACATATGCTGTAATGTTAGATTCACTCACATTAGCATGTGTACAGTTCATGACAATGCTGGCAGAATTACAAAACGTGCTAAGTCAGAAACTAAACTGTTAGTGTGGCAAGACGACCACAGTCCTATCAGAATGAACTGTACCAAAAACTATGGAAGTGTCTCTTACATTTTTATTGTATCAGAAATAAATAAATATATTGTGTAGAAGTGTGTGTATATTGTAAATATAGCATACATATACTCTATAGGTCCACAGGTTCACTAGAGGTATAGTCGTACACTATATAGGATGAGGTTGTCAATCCCCTAACCCCTAGGAAATGAACTGTTTTAAATGGGAATTTTGTTTTTGATTTCCTTAACATTTTTCAGGAACATACCCCTGGCATAAAACGAGACCTGCCTGTAATTGCATCAGCATTTTTCCAAAATCACTCTGCACCACATAGTCCTTCTTGAGTGGTTAACAGCCATTAAGCTGGTAAACAAACTCCTGGTCTTTTTTGGAACCCAAAGGTTTACTACCATATTACAAGAGTTTACCACTGGATACTACTCTCATCTCCCCCAAGCATGTGTTTAACTCTGAGGTCCTGAGTAATATTTTGTAACAGAACACTTTTTTACAGCAAACAACTAAGATGTATAACCACCCCTTGTCAGTCATCCACAACAGCCTATTTAACACGTTCTGAAACTTAAGCCACAAAAGAAGTCGAACAAATCAAAATGATCAATTTTCACATATTTGAACAGTAACAGAGCATGCTGTGGTGGATTAAGGTAGGGCAATTACTTGACTAAATACTGTATGTATATACTGAAATGTATGCATGCATGTACATCCTTAAAATGATCTCCCAAAGTTAAGGATATTAAACAGACAGAACTGGCTCAGGTCAGAATCAAATGGTGGGGCTACATGATGACTGCAAGCCCCTAGATTCCATGAACAGACAAACATGTTCAAAACATGTGGCCACAGCAAATAAAGCTTGACATAAAATTCATCACCTGCAGACATATGATCTAGTCATACAATGTTACCCAACCCATTATGCCTAGATTGCTTTCTCTGTTGGAAGAAAAAAAAAATGAATATGAAGTTTAGTGTACCACGTTGCCTTACTCTGTAGAATGCATCTTTGGCAGTATATGGCAACAACCAGCAATCAGCCAAGCTTAATATTGTGATCACAATCATAAATGTACAGCCAAGATGCTAGCAGACACTTAGACAGTCCGTTAATGTCTGAGTGAGTATGGAGATTATTTAGATAATGTGTCTCTAAATATCTTTATCTTCTCTAAAATGTTCTTTTTATTTAGTGGGAAACTGGTAAGTAACATAACACTGTCAACAAGTAATGAGATTTAACAGCAAACAAAATTCAGAATATGCAAGCAATGCACAGTGCACAGTTCTTACACAAATTACAACTACTATAACCGCATCCATGTCATAATGAGCAGCTACATGAGGCAACCTGGACAGCATTATGACAGACTACCAATATAAAGTGCTGACTCCCAAACCACATCACAACCATGATTAATTTTAATTAGGATAATTTTAAAAATGTTGTAATGTAAGTGACAGAGAAAAATATAATGGCACTGAAATGAAATCAGTATAAGCAGGGGTAACAACAATGCTGATAACTGCGTATGTGTTAAAATCTGCATGTGATTCAACGTTATGTGACAACCTGGTGTTGATCAATGTGCAGGAGAGGTTAACTGGTTTCATAAATTGTAACACACTTACAGCTGAATTGTATAGAGTTCAACTAACAATGACTGGACTAACTGCCAAACTAGAGGGACTAGTAGTTTGTAATATTATGAAGCATCTATGTGACATAAAATAAAAAGGTATGTTACTATCTTCAAACTAACTTTACTGCATTATATCTAAACTGTTCTGCAGGGTACTTACATGTCAATGTCTTGATCATAGCCCTCCCTGCCATTGTACATAGTGGCCTGAAGCAGCTCCAGAACCAGGTAGCCAGGGGTCCCACACACCTCTACAAGCAAACATTCACATGCAGATTCACACACATGCACACACAGACACACACACAGACAGATGATCTACACTGAAGAGAGTGTCTTATATATTTTGTAATGGCAAAGCACTATCTGACAATATTTAGAAGAAAATATATCATGGGCAATTCTGCATATGGAGTCCTGTCAGAAGATCACAAAATCTATGACACACTAACAAAAGCCAAACCCTATGTGACTTCCATATCATGGGACTGCAAAGTCCTGGGAATTGAAAAGTACAGAATCCTGTATTCAGGGCTAAAGAAAAAACTCATTCTGCAAAATTCCCAGGATTTTAAGCAATATTAAAAGGAAACATGTAAATAAGGATTTAAGATCTAATTTCAGAGCTCTCTGTTTCATTTAACAGTACTTCATCATCCCATAAGTTACAAGTAATTGTACAGCAGCTTGAAGGAAGAAGAAAGTTAGCACGGCCCAAGTTAAGGAATAAACTAAAACTTATCCAAGAGAATGAGAAAAGCCACAATAAACATTAATCAGGACAGCCAGAATTGAACTAATCCTGGGATATTCAAAATACAAAGTAGGAGTTTTTAACCATAGCACTGTGGCATTCAGTAAATTTCATTGCAAAATTGAAACTAAAGGAAAATGACGGATGTTAAAACAGTATTACAGCTCTTGTTCCTTGTTACTGCATAATAGGTTCCAAAAGTAGCATTTCACAATTAAGCAATCTGCAAATCAATGCTGTGAGATAAAAGGTTGTCATAGCACTCCTCTGAAACCTCTGTAACTATTTTAACAATTGACATGGCATAATAACCAAGAAGGTTCCTGTCTTCACAAATTCATGAGTCTGAACAATTGCAGACCATAACTATTGCTCTTTGTCATCCTGCAAAAATATGCACAACCAAAGTGATGGATACCACGTTCTGCAACAAATGCTCAAAAAATTACTTTCTGGTATCCTGAATAACTCAATAAAAATATTTTAAAGCATGAGTAATCAAAGTTGCTTATAGCATGATGATACTCAATAGTGTATTTCAATCAAGCCTCGGTTATTCCCACAATTAAGGAAGCCAGATGGCAGTAATTTATGAAAACAATGTCTTTATGAAGCATTCAACAGGTACTATACCATGGATGGTACTGCAGCATTGCACTTTGTCAAAAAAATCTGTCAAAATATATCTTAAGAAATTTTAAGCTCATGGTTCCGTGCATCGTAATTCAATGTGAATAAAAATCCAACAGATGCAACAGTATGCAGATATTTATTTACTGCAAAGCTACTCAGCTTTGTAGTAAATAAATATCTGCATATTGTTGCATCTGTTGGATTTTTATTCACATATCTTAAAAACTCTTCAATTTCATGGTATGAATATTCGGTAAAACGTATAAAGTTATGAAGCAGTCATAAGGTACCTATATTTGGTCGGCAATGCAACAACGTACTCTGCCTATAACATCCAGCAAGCTGTATCTTAACAGCTTTCCATATTTCATGGCCCATAAAACTATGACTTACAGCATTCCTCTACGAGTAAAATATAAAGGAACTGCTCATATGAAACGTTATCTGTGGAAATCATCACTGGACACAGAAACTATCAAAACTTCCTGCTGAAATGTCAATGGGCTTTTTACTAGCTAGGCTATAATTTCAGGGGCTGTCCTGAAAATTCAGTTACCAAAATTTGCAATTTGATAACCAGACTTATGCTGCTGACATAAACATTGGTCCAACACCACAACAACTTTGTTTCTTAAGTGAACTTTTTATAAAAACCGTGTTTTCTTGTCCTCTCTAATACTTCAGTGGTTTAAGTGTGTTTAACCCTATAACATACATATCTATCACATCTTGTTGTATCCACTACATAAATTGCAAATGCATGCCTGCATGTGACAAACCCACATGCACGAACATACATTTAAAGTTCCCTAACTGAAAGACATTTTCATCATTTCCTTGTAGTCATTTGCTATTCTCTTTAAAAGTAACTTACTTTATATATCTTTGGGTGAAATAAGCAACCATATTTCACTGTTCTCCAAGCTTTTAATCTAATAAAATAGACACTCCTACTATACTTGCAGTGTGACTATTTCCACATGGACTGTACTGAGTTTAATGCAATACATTCCATTTAGTTACTAACTGAAATATGACCACAATACACATTAAGTTACTTATGGCTGGAAAGTTTCAGTTGGAAAAATCTCCGAAGAAGATATCACATGTGAAACCTGGGCAGAGATGGGAGGATGATAATAAAATGATACTACAGGATTACGTTGTGATGAAAGGAAAAAGAGTCAAAAGTCACCCAATGTTTCAGCTTTCAAGATAATGGTCATAAACCCTTGAGTTCCATAATGGCAAAGAAAGTCTCAATCAGCTAAAGGAAACCCTGCTTGAAAACATTAGTTAAATAAGGTTCATTATGAAGCTAAATTTCATGAACTAAAACGAACACTTAAACTGCATGATACAAAAACGAAACAGTGGAACATTATTTTTGTTTGCACAGCATTCATTCAGTTACCTCCATGTGTGTTTGTGTGTGTGTGTGTATGTGTGTGTGTGGGGGGGGGGGGGGGGGGGGTTGGGGGTTGGCCCGGTGGGGGGGGTTTAGGGTTGGGGGGTTTTTGTTTTTTAA
>Ga0123355_10010243_pt1 | contig 14339 bp, 8 predicted proteins | sample TergutEmb28metaG_3_FD_89872 | JGI IMG/M metagenome (GOLD analysis project Ga0123355, IMG submission 89872) | Embiratermes neotenicus P1 segment gut microbial communities from Petit-Saut dam, French Guiana - Emb289 P1 | ecosystem: Host-associated > Arthropoda: Insects > Digestive system > Gut ...
AAGACGCCCCCCCCCCCCCCCCCCCCCCCCCCCCCCCCCCCCCCCCCCCCCCACCAAAACAAAAAAACCAAAAAAGAGGGGGGGGGGGGGGGGGGGGGGGGGGGTTCGCAATAAGACCTCAGATGAGAAGCCAGTGCTAGGTAAAAGAAACAGTGTCTATTATAAAATTATATAAACGTACTCAGTACTCACGTGAATGTGTAGAATAACACGCATAAACCACACGAAGTTGCTATCGTAGCATTAGTAACGTTCAAACTCACATAAGAATGGAAAGGACGAAAACTTATAAAGTACACCAACTCGCAGTCTTGTCTGAGACCAGCTACAAACACACAAACACACACAAAACACCAGAGTCCCGGAAAATCGACAAGAACCAAGCCCGACATTTACCGAAACCGAAACTTGTTTATAAACCACCTGACGAAGAGCGAATTTAGAAACTAAAGTGCACTAGTCGGCCGGCAGCTGAAATCAGAGTCTAACGTTAGCGTGTTGGCAGAAGGCCAAAAACGTTGGACGGGCGGTAAAACGGACATGACGACAGCCAGCATGGGAGAAGTGAAGGTTGCTGGGAAACAGTTCTGCCAACATGGCACAGTGTGATTCAGTAATCCGTGACTTGTTTATTTTTTGTGGTAAGCATACCGCGATTTAGGCAAGCAGATGGAGTGGTGTTAATATGCCTCTGTGGGAATAGGAAAGCAAGTAATGACCACTTCTGAGGTTAAGACGTGAGCCTGAAGAGAATCCACGACGTTCTTACTGCCGTTGCAACCCGAGGCTAAGAAGAGCATCACTGAAAATATGTCCTAGTCAGCAGGGTACCTGCTGGAACATACAAAGTAGGTTATCGATATACCGAAATTAAATGTTACAACGTGTTCTTAAGTCAGGGAAAAACAATGTCGTTCCACCACTAGGTTCATTGAACGTAATATCAGAAGAATTCGCGACCTTCCCTACTTTGTCTTTAAAATTATATTTGTGTCAGCGTGAATCATACACTGGTTCTTTGGAATGGTACAGAATGTTCTGGTATATCGGTACCGACCTTTCGGAGGCTTATATTGCCTATGTCTACATTTCTTACCTGAATATGGAGGCAGGAGCCATTTTAGGCTGTTTCGCAGCAGGGCGATAAGAGACTGTCGGCTTCATGTCTCTCTGTTAGCATACAGCATTTCGTCTCCGACTGGTCAGATTTTCATGAAATTTGATATTTGCGTATTTTTTGAAAATCTGCCGAGACAGTTCACGCTTTATTAAATCTGACGAGAATGACGGGTACTTTACATGAAGTTCCGTTTGTGATAATTTGTCGATGAATTCTTCTCAGAGTTATAAATGTTACAGACAGAAGCTGGAGAGAAAAACACGTATTTTATGTTTAAACATTTTTATTTTTCGAAAATCGTGCCCCTTATGAGCTATTGTGGAAAAATATGGTACAGTCTGACAATAGGGCACATGCACATTGCATGCTCATTACCAAATTATATAAACACTGTCAGATAATAAAATACTTTTTGACTACCCACGGTAACAATGGTTACGCGAACGTAACTAAATATTACTGTTAAACGTACATCTCCTCTCTTGTTTCAAATATGTGCAAACATACGGAGGTCATTCAAACGCAAAGCAAGAAAATGAGGCCATAAATAAGAAATGAGAGTCAGGGTTTCGTAATTTTGTTACATTTAGAATATTTGTAAATAAAACACATTCCGATGTCGGCTGAACATAAGGCTTAGTTATACCCTGACATGTACTGAAGTGCAGGAAGGTGCGGACTGTTGTGTATTTGACTAGGATGAAGAGGGCACCGCATGCACACAGAATTTTGGGGAGAAAGTCTTTAAAATCTTTGATTTTAACACCAAGTGGATGAAGGATCACAGCAATGAGGCGTTTATGACAGATATAGATAAACGATCGGCTTCGGTGGCCTAGTGGTAGCGTGCTGGCCTTTAGTGCCCAAGTTTGCGGGTTCAAACCCGGCCGTCGGATTTTTAGGGCGAAAAAAATCCTCAGCACGCCTTCCTTCGGAGGGGAAGTAAAGCCGTCGGTCCCATGTCGTAGATTTGTGGCATGTAAAAGATCCCTAAATTTACGTGGAAGTCGGAACTCAGGCAAAATTACTACCGGACATCTTTCTCGCCCACTGTTCCACCTTTCGCTGCTAGGTTCTCTCGCGTCGTTGCGGACGGAGGCACCTGGCGGCTAAAGTGGAAACGTCTAAAGGCGGGGGAAAGCAATGGCAAACTACCCCCAAGGACTCGCCCAGGATGCAGTGTGCCAGAGCCATACTGGTCACATGACTGGGCTCTGGTTCCTGCCAATCCCGGCCTTCAATAGATAAACGTGGCTCAGGCTCGTGTCCAATTGCGGTCTGAATTATTAGCGGTATTGAGCTTTCAGCTTCTGTTTGCACAGTGTTAGCTGCGTGAAGCAGCAAATTGTTTGTAACTAATTTGAAAAAGATGCAAATTCAGTCTTCAGTTATGTAAGAAATATCCATATGGAACTGTACTGAGCAACTTTTTTGCACATTTCGAATTAAATCCCAGTCAATCACTGCTCACACATTTCTTCAAAATACCTCTCAGTAAATTCTCAGCAAAGTATCATTTTCGTAATAAGGTTATGGTTCAAACGTGGGATTATATTTGTAAAGGTCGTGTTTGCCGGATATACATTAAATTTCTGTACGATATTCATTAGGAACAATTTCAGAGGCATACCACAAGAATTTCTTACCACAGGTTGCGGGGAACTCTTACACGAATCATGTAAAACTGAAGGAATTCAATGGAGAGGAAAACTGACAGGGCAAGTTAGAAGAGCGTAGCAATACATATGTCTATATTTACACAAAGAGACTAGGCATTTATTATATAGCGGAATTCATTGGCCGGCTGGCCGTTTGATCTCCGTCTGATGCTGACGCTAGCAATAAATTACAGAGCCAACTAATCACCCCACATATTGTTAACTCTCACCCCGCCACCATTCCAATTCACTGGCGGACACAAATTATTGGCGTAACTCGAATTCCTACTGATTTAGACAAATCAGTATTGTTTTACCTGTCTCAACTTCCTCTTGTTCAACATCACTGTTTCCAAACAATTTGGTACTTTGGCAAACACTGCTGATTACGGACGACGGTCCAGAGCCTGCGGGGTAAAAGAACTTTATTGAAGTTTGTACTCTATTAAGCAAAGTGGCCGCTGGGGGTGTCTGGAGGCTTAAGGGGCTTCATTGGACGATAGAAACGACAGAATTCAAGATGACAATCTGGTTACTTCCGGTATGTTTATAAAACGCCAGAGCAAATCAAATTTTGTCCAAGAATTTTAGCCATCTTCTGCGTTAAACCACGCACGCTCACGGTCCGCGTCTCACGCGTGACTTCAAGCTTCCTCTATAGTGTAAATGCAGTTTGCGCTCTCTTGGGATTTTACGCAGCGTATAACGGTAGTTCCTGGCCGACGTTTCGGTAAAAACTATTGGGCCCCATTTCAAGGGTCTAGCAATTTGGACTGTTTGAGGTTTTAAGATGGGAGCTATACGGTATGTTGCTCCGAATAGCCGGCAATAGTGACATTCCGTAACGTCACCTGGAATACGTGTCACTTGCTGCGTAACGATGAAACCTGAAGCATACAGTAGCTAGAAGCCTGAATGTCGACTGTTTGCTACCCCAACACACGGCAAAGCTATTTTTGTGAATTGGCAGTTTACCTGTGAATATTGCTTTACTTCTTGTAAAGAATTTGGACTTTTCACCTAAACGCAATTCTTCTTTTTTTCCCCATGCAATATTTGCGCGGATACTAATATGGAAGCCTACAAAGTCACAATCACCAGTCGTCAAAAGTATATTTTTCTACTTTTTTTAATTCGCTGAAGAATAGTGTTAAAATTGACTGAATATAGGGTAGAAATTTAATATTTATTCGATAAGCATTTACCATATGACTCTGCACGCACTTATAGCACACCAGACTTCGATTGTAGGGACATGCGAAAAACTTGATGAACTGCAAGTGTAAATTCGGAAAGAAAACAATATTTGCTGTTTTGGCTGCTTACATTCACATTACTGCGCACCACCTCCATAAAACACGAGTTCTCGATCAAGAACATTTATGCGTTTCCGCTTCTTGAAGCCACCTGCAAAATCAGCTTCTTACTTCCCAGTACAGAAAAGGGACTAGTTCTATATGGATGTACAGGTTTTACAGCTGTGTCAGCTGTGCGTTTTGGCAACCACAATGAACATCAAACCGGAACAAAGTTTTTTCTGGGGATTGTTTACATTCGAGCGTAATACGCTCCTGATTCTCTTCAGAAAAACCGTGTTTGCATATTTCCTTTTTGTTCAACACTAACCTGTTGTCGCAAAATTTTTCACCGCTTCGTACATTGTAGTTTTACATGGAACTATCGATATCCTTTACAAAACTTTGAGGGACATTTTATTCATCACGTACACTTAGAAAAGCCATGCATTTGATCACACTTTGTTCAACGGAATAATTTTATCACATGCCATAACTTCTCCGTTTGACACAAAAAAACACAGATAAGCTGTGTTCTGCATTGCGTGCACCAAGATATGGTAATGCGAAACTCCGCTGGCTGCCTTTGTATACCAAGCTTCGTTTTCCGTATGCTCGGAACGAAGATTAAAGTTACGTATCGTGTTACCCGAAGAACATCTATAAAACTATGAAAAGGTATAGCTCAGTCTTCATAGTGATTAAGGAGTAGGGTAGCTGGTGAACCGGCGTTCGATTCCCGACAGGCGTAATTACTTTCCCCTTCTCCACAGCGATCGAAATGGCGTGGGGTGAGTTAGGTCTTCAGTTAAATGAGTACAGGAGTTACTCCCCGGGCTTCAACCGCAGGGGTGCGATGACAAATCATCTGTTCCAAACTCCGAGACTAAGAAGCCGTGGGGCTATGCTACCACCGCCACCCCCTTTAGTCTCAACGGCGTGGTGTTAAGCATAAACATAAATTTACGATTAATTTCGCCCCCAAAAACTAATTATAAGGTTTAAAAATAACTGCCTTGAAAGTTCTACAAAACCTCAGTACAGGTTCGTTAAATCCCTTCACAAAATAGGCAACTTAGAAAATCATCCAGTGGCGTTTCACGGCCATGAAAGTAATTACAGTAATCTAAATGGGCGTTCATTCGGGATTCCTGTGATTTAATGACAGTGTGCTTCACACAGGGGGTTCACGTTAAAGCGGATCTCCGATATAAAATACAGGATATTCTAACAGTCTTATTTCCGCGGTTTAAGGCAAGGGGAGAAAAATAACTTGCAACTATCAGACACTCTCACGCGTGGTAAATAAAATTGCTAATAACTGTTTGAAGTTCTTGTCTGTGAATTGCCGAAATGCGCACGTGGCAATTTCTTTAACGTCCTCCTCTCTGCGTGGATTTTTTTGTAAAAGCTCTTTTTGAAATTTCACCATGTATAGATGACACTTGACGTTGGACCGGGTGAAAGGGTAAAAGTATGTCCAATTGTCCTGTCCCTTTAAAACGCTCGGTAAGGCGGACATTGAAATATCGGAGCGGTAGCACTGCATTGGTGGAAGGAACTGAATTTTAACTAATGATGGCGACAATTTGTCCGGCGTGCCTACATTTACACATTTATTGTGTCGCAGAAGATAATAACGTGATTACAAACGCCTCACTATCGTCTCACCATAATCCAATATTGTTACGTGATGGCACCTCCTGAATTTTTCTGGCATTACCTGCTAATCTGTCATTTTGACTATTTATGCAGCAACCTGAGTAATCCCAATCTGTAACATAAGTTATAAATTTGTAGATATAGCCGCTACACACTTTTTACAAACTAATTACAAAACTGTACTCTCGCAACAGATGTTTTGGTGGGAATATTTTTAAACGCGCTCCAGTGTTGTCCAATATTTCTTCTAAAACAGTACGTAGTGTTTTTTTTTCGCTTTATCTCTGAACAGAGCCGGTTTGACATTGTTCACCCGTCGGTGTGTTGTTGATTTCGATGGAGGGTTTGTAAATACAACGCCGTCTGTATTAGAGCTTAATTCACATTCAAAAATAACAATTCATTTCTACCGCTTACGCATTTCGACACGTAAAGTTTCTAAAGTCTTGTCAACATATGTGAATGGGTCCTTTTAGATGATATGCAACGAATTGGCGTCGGCAGAAATAACGGGAAATGAAAGAAACACACCCGATAAATTACCTGTTTATGTTTATTCCGGTTTGATGTGGATTTCCTGTAGATTCAAACAATGAAACTACCAGATGCAGCCTCACAGCAGACTGTGTGGTATTCCACTCAAACAGTGCGGAATTTAAAAGACACTTATTCATCTGGAGTATTTCAGATGTCGATTTGCAAACGTACTTCTGTTGGTGCCTCACATATACACATTAACTGCTTCTCAGATACAATTCTCCCAACCCCCCAAAAAGCTTAAAGCAACATTTTATGTTCACGTAAAGAAAAGGACGGCAAGTCCTTTGTGTCAAAAGCCGCAGCATTTGCATTAGCAGTAAACTGTTACGTGACGTAATAATTTCATTTGAGTCCAGAAACATTTGCTTTAGAGAACACACGTCTGTGATTTCACTCTCCATTTTGACTTTTTTCGTTTCCCAAAACGCTCCTGGAAGAGTAACGCTTGGCTACTTTCAGTTGTCAGTATCTGAGCAGGGCGTGTCAAAAAAGTTTCGGAACTTCGTTTTAGACATCAGATTCCCGGGAATAAATTAGAGTCAATTTTCAGAAAATTCAATACATAAGTAAATATGAAGGAAGCTAATTAAAATTTCAGTCTCACGCATGCGCTATGCTGTGTTATCAGCAAACACTAAGCTGCACTAATGGAGTAAATAGCCAACACATTAAACGCCTAACAGAACACGTCACTAATAGGCACACAAACTGAAAACCTAACTGCAACAGACGAATTCCATATTAAATGCTTAATGTCTGTGGCCCACCACGTTACGTAATTTCCTTCTTTCATTTAAATGGAGGACGAGTTAGTGTGATCACAAAAGTCTCTATTTTATTCATAAGGCCAATTTATTTCAGTGCAAACTTTCACTCCGTAATTTTGTCATAAGTAAGACTTATATTTGGCTTTTGATAAATTAAGCACCGCGAAGAACTATCTCAGTGCTAGACGAAGAAATATGATGGCTTTGCCTGAAGAAAGAGCTTCCGATATCTGTTAAGTATGAAACTAGGTAGACTGTGTAGCATTTGAGACACGACACGTAGGGGAAGAATATTTTTAACGACCGGCAATCAAATTCTGCTCCTATAAACTGTAGCCTAGTCACTATATTGAAAAAGCCCCTCTCAGCAGGGTCCCATCTACGCCTAGATCTAAAAATTACCTTTTCTCTGTAATAATTTAAAAAAAAGTTTTTGAGCCAAAGTAATGTTCTCACTGCATACTCCGTTTTGTCCTATCCCACTTGGTACAATCGTGACAATTACATTTTGTGAAAGGTAAATATGAGGAAGATTTTCATCACTTAACGAGTACCGGAATTTTGTTACAATTTTTGTGTTCTGTTCAAACGGACTGCGCTGTAAATTCACAACAGAATGCCCACAAAAGCTACACGGATTTATTCCAGCCAGCGAAATTCATTCAAACCGACGTTAATTACAGAAACAGTACAAAAGTTCGATGTTCGTCGTATATTCCGTTCTTGCAGTCATTCACCTGGAAGTAAATTTCTAATATTACCAAATGTAGCAAGGGACCGCGGTAGCACAGTAGTTAAGGTGCTATGTTACAAATCGGAAGGTCGCTGGTTCGATCCCAGCTGGTGTCAGTGGATTTTTCAATGACATAAAATCCTTCCGATCGCACTGTGGCCCTGGGGTCGACTCAGCCTCTAACAGAAATGAGTACCAGGAGCATTTCCTGGGGGTAAAGGCGGCCGGTGCTTAAGGCTGACAACCTACCACCATCCTGTGCCTTTGTCACGAAATCTGGGAACCTTAACTTCCTGGAACCCTCTGGGCATGCCCAGGCCTGTAATGGGACTGCTTTACTTTTACTTTACCAAATGTATCAACTTTAAATCTTGCTCTAATATTTAAGGTTATCGCAGGTTATCAGATTCTAAACAAAGTACGTGACCATTATTTCCTGTAAATAATTTTAAAATTATTTTGAAATAATCCGTCAATCATAACTAAACATTTATTGTGAATCTTAAAGCACACAAATTCAGAACAGTTGCAGTACACACAACTACCGAATTCGTACCAACAACACACACTCTTTTATTGTGCTCTACTTTATGTACAAAATGAAATATTTCTTCCTTTTACAGAATTTCGTGTTGCACTTATATTCTCATTTATGTTGCATATAGTATTGTATCAGGTCTGCCGAAACATGTCGTAATGAATACTAAATTGTGAAAACAATGAAACTTTAAATGATATTGACGGATTTACTGCAATATTTATTTTGTGACCGCTCTTTGAACAAAGGTATAAAATGACAGTGAATATCAGCAACTTTGCGAGAAATCGAATCCGGCTGTCCGGCCTGCAGGCGACCGCCCAGCCGATTTCAGTTAACAGCCCAATGTTGAAGTTTGCAAAATTCCTCCTCTTTTTCCTTCCAGAACGTAAACCGACTTCAGCTTCCAGGCTGCAAAATGGCGCGGAACGCTGAGCCTAATGCAAATTACCGCTCGATGTCAGTCATTGTGCAATTCTACGTATTAGCGGAGAATGAACTTCCACATTCAGTCGTCATTCTAAAGCGCACGGCGGGCTGTGTAAAGAACGCCTCGTATTTATTTTATGACACTGTAAGTAACTCAGATTATAGTTCCGAAATGAACCAAGAGTTAGCAGTTAAAATAAGTGAACTTGAAAGAAACTGTGAAAACACTAAAAACATCAAAATTAGGAACTTTTATAGGGGCCTCAATAAACGTAAGAAGGGTTACCAACTTAACATTACTAAATTGTTGTAAGGGATTAGGAGGGCGATCAGCTTGCTGGGATAAACCTTATTTAGAATAGGTGGAGGATTTTTTTTTGTATGTTAAATGAAGGTGGGGTAAAGTTTGTTATACAGAATGTAGCTGATAACAGCCGAGCCGTTAGTGCCTTAGCCCAGTGCCTTGGAAGCTGAGTTGGCTATTTAAACCTGGAAAGACACAAATGACCAGGTAAAGGTCAAATTCCAGCAGAATTGGTAGAAGTAGAAGGGAGAACATTTAGTTCTGAGATAATCAAACTTATTAATTCTATTTGGAATGAGGAGGAATTGCCTGAGGAGTGGAAGAAGTTGGCTGTTATAACTATTTACAAGGAGAATGATAAAACAGACTGCAGTAATTCTAAAGGTGTGTAAGTTTTGTCAAATAGATACAAAATATTATCCAACATCCTGCTATTAAGTTTACTGCCATATGGAAAGGAAATTATTGTGGAATGTTGGTGTGGATTTCGACGCAACAAGTCAACTGCTGATCATATACTCTGCGTTCGTCAAATACTTGAGAAAAAATACGGAACAGAATGAGGTAGTGTATCAGCTGTTTCAAAATGAAAGGAAACAAATTATTCATTTAGGATAGAAGTCTTGTATAATATTATTATTATTGAATTGTTGTCCCTATGAAACTAATTAGGCAAGTAGAAATGTGCCTGAATGGAACGTAAAACACAGTACGAGTAGACAAACATTTGTCTGACAAGCGACCTACTTAGTGTAGTTTCTAAATAAGAACATGCTTCATTACTATTGCTTTCTTATCTTGCTTTATAATATGCCACTAGGAAGGTTCAGTCAAGCCAGGATAACCTGAAATTAATTGGTAGGCATGGGCCTTCGGTCTATGCTGATGATGTTTATATATTGGGTGAAATCATACAAACACACAAGCTTGCTTACTGCTCGCCAATAAGGAAAATAGTCTAGAAGAAAATGCAGAGAGAACTAAGTGTATATTTGTGTCCCGACAGCAGAATGCAGGAGAAAATCACAACATAAAGATAGGCAATAAATCCTTCAAAACTGCGGGACAAATCACAGTGTTTGGACAATCCTAAATATCTAAATTGCTCTCGTGATGAAATTAACTGTATATTGAACTCAGGGAATGTTTCCCATCATTTTGTGTACAATTTTTTTCCCAGCTTGTTAGTCAAAAGTATAAAGATTAAAATACACGAATGATAATTTTTCCTCTTCTTTCATACGGGTGTGAAACTTGGTATCCTACATTCAGGAAGAAACACAGGCTGTTGGGCTTGGAGTATGGGGTGCTGAGGTAGATATTTGGGCTTAAGATAGACGAGATAAGAGGACAAAGGAAAATTGTGCATAAAGAGGAGTTTTATGATCTGTACTGCCCACCAAATATCATTGTCGGGTGACCGAATACTATTTCGGTGATAAAACCAAGAAGAATTATCTGGGATGGAATGTGGTACTAATCGGGAATTGGAGCGGTGCATAGAGGGTCTTCGTTGGAAAACCTGAGGAAAAGAGACCACTTGGAATTTATAGATGTAAATGGCAGGATAATATTAAAATGGGTCTTTAAGACGTGAGATGGATTAATCTGGATTAAGATAGGAACGTTAGGCGGGCTATTGTGACGGCGGTAATAAACCTCCGGATTCCATAAAAATGAGGAAATTCTTGACCAGCTGAGGATATGTTAGGTTCTCAGGAAGGACCCTGCTCCACAGAGTTGAAATTGATGACGGTGTTGTGGAGGAGCTGAGTAAAACTACAAAACACGTCGGTAATGATACGTATCTGATGATCTCAGCAACCAAGAAGATGCAGCAAAATTTGTTTTATTGATTCCCTTAAGCTCGCTCTACATGTTTCGGGCGACTGTTTCTTCCATCTTCAGGAGCACTTTGATTGTATATACAGCTTTTTGGAGCAATGTACCGTCTCTGCTGTCTGCTGCCGACCGGTGACACAAGTTGGATGGAACCAGTTCCATCCAACTTGTACAAACCTGTACAGCAAGCTTAAAAGAATCAATAAAACAAATTTTTTTTGCATCTTGTTGGTTGCATATATTACTGTACTGGTGATGCACGTCACGTGAAAGTCAACCTGATGATCTCAGCACAATTAGAGCTGCCTGAGACAGTCTACAATACCGGCAGCAGACCAGCCCGTTTCGTCTCGCCGCTGCTGGAGTTCCCGCAAACTTTCCACTGCCCTCTCCTCGTCATCTTCTTGAGCAGTACACCCTCTGTCCATCTGCATGGAGCTGCAGCGCAAAGTTAGCACAAGGCCTCCCGTGTTCGAGTTTCTAGATCTTGCCTTGAATGAGGCGCGGATTCAGGCAAGGCGTTAGTCTACTCTAGCCAATAGAAAACCTAAATGGGATTCGAACTTACGATTCCATTGTTCGAGTGGTAGTGTACAGTAGGAGCTTCAGAACGTTCATGTACTCTCTTCGAAATGTTAAAAGCCTACACGCACTATTCCATCGCCACCTATCATTAGGCAAGGCAACACGCATAACTGACAGCAGTTAGAAACAGGAGCACAAGATGGCAGAACCTCGCTGTTTAAATCAGTAGTCCTGTGACACAATTTTCCTATTTAGTTCAGTTTCTCATAATAAATATAGCATTTCGTGCAAAATGTTTAAAAGACTGAAGACGTGGAACCTTGATTATGTGCGTCGCTTTCAGCAAAACAAGAAAGGCATGCAAACACATTATTTTGTTTTGTATATAGTATCCATGACCCGAGAATTCCTGTTAAAATTTAAATAGTTCTTTGATGGTTTTAAAAATACCGATTTTATAGAAGAAAATTAAAAAAAAGCAAATACTTTCTACCACTTACACAGTACTGAGACAATCTATTAATACACACGACACAGAGCATCACAAACTTTCCTCACTTCAAAAGAGCCAAATTCCTGATAAAAGAAACCGCTCGACAGTTGATAGATCGTTAGAACTATCCAAGCACACCGCACTCTTCTTTAAGCAAACAGTTCGCCACTACACCGAAGCATGAATTAGATTTGTCAGTGTAAAATTAATTTAAATATGCATCGATTCATTTCAATATTATTGCGAAATCAAAGACGCAGGCTCTACATCCGTCTCTCCGCATGATGATATTAAACTGAAATGTTCATCGCACTCTCCCCTAATACTAATGCCTGTTAAGTTCCGTGATAATTTCCAGCAGCTCCTTTTGATGAGTCCTGCACAATTAGATCCAACGTGCTACTGTCTACATAATTATTAAGAAACGTTGTAACGAAATCTGATTTTTTCGTGTTGTTAAATATTGAGTTTATGGCTTTTCTGGACATGACGCCGTGTATTCCAGCAGATAGGCGTCAAAATTTCGCGTCGATCTGCAGGAGAAGACGAAATGTAAGAGGAGTCCGCAGTATTAAGAGTTGAGACGTTGAAAATAGAGCAGAAAAAACAGGGCAAAGTTATTAAAATCTTTTAGTTAGAGACAGATAAACAGTTTGGTAATTGAACTAGAGAATAAAAGTGTGGAAACGTGAGCGAAGCAAGAATGAAAGCGATCAAGTGTTTAGGGTCCCTGCTTCGTATACGGGAAATACCGAGTTCAAATGTTGGTCGGCGTGGGTCCATTTTCACCGACACGTTTAGCGGTTTCCTTCGGTCCCGCAAGACAAATTTCTGATTAGCACATCAGTTTATGGCACTGCTGCTTCCCTTCACAAATATCTTAATCTATTTTTAGCAACAAATCGAAGTTACGTGATGTGAGCACTGGAGAACTGCATTACATAAAATATCAATAACGTATAAGTTAATAAAGAATAAAGAATAAAGAATAAATAATAAAGAATAAAGGGAAGAAAAAGAAAGAAGAACAGTGCGACACAGACAGCAGTGCGATCTCACTGCACGACACTGTCATTGCTACTTCAACTTGCTGCATCACTTTTTACGAACTTCCGGGTCTTTGTGTCCGTAGTTACGAAGGTACACGGAATTTGTCTCTTTACACAAACAACACAGGAGCAGAAACACACCGTGCAAAATGGCAGCACATCAGAGCGCGCCCTCCCAGTGCCCCCAACCCCCCCCCCCCCCCCCCCCCCCCCCCCCAACCACGAAAGACTTCCACCTACTTCTTTCTGCCTAGTTTCACCAACGAAAAAGAGAGTAGGCCTTGCCTTTGTTAGGTAAGGGTAGGTTTTTAGGTTTTGAGAAAGGGTATACCCCCTCACATCAGCTCTGATTATAACACCCATCACAACACTTACCGCTGGTACAGCTGTGGGTAAAAATTCTGAGAACGTGTTTATACATTTGTATTCTGAAAATTTTAACGATGATTAGTATATCATGTCCTACACCAATTTTAATATGCTTTCCAAAATTCGACAACTAAACCCCTGAAAAATCCACGGAACAGAACCCTCTTATGAGTTTCAAATCGTTGCTCAGTTAGTCTAGAAAACTTATGCTATTTATGTAGCCTGAAAATTTATTATCCCATTTAATTTTCCTGCGCCTGATTCAGATGGTACAGTTCACATCCTCTCATCCTATTCCTAAAAATACTTAATTTAATATTATTTCTCCTCCTTTGCCAAGATCATACGGTTTGCCTTTTACCTGACCCACCGTACTGAACATAATCAGCCAGACGGACACAAAATCATATACTTTCTGGCCCTTACATTCGGTTATTTAAATTCAGAGAAGGAATTAATTTCATTTTGAACTTCAAAGAAATTCACAAACCTTATGTCCTTCCTCCGTCTTCATTACGAAGGGGATTGCGACATATAATTCTATTTTTAAAGTCTTCTGTAATTATGGTTGGGAATACGGCGATAACTTTCAAACTCTTCCATATCAGAAATATGAATCTGCCTAAATTAATTGCAATACTCATTTCTTAATCGTGAAGCCGCTTTGGCCAGCGAGACATTGTCCTAGGTAAAGAAACATATACAAAACTTTATATTATGCTATTCCCCAAAACCCGCTATTTTATTGAAAATACGAAAATAAAAAGAATATCAAGAAACAGTTCTCAGATTAAATATAATTATTTTTAAATTGGAAAGAAATATGTTTCAATTAACGTTGCTTTAATTGTTAATACAGTATTACGTATGTTATTTGTACATTAATGAGTGTGAGTATGGAGCAGTGGCAGATTGATAGTAACAAGGGAAATAAGAAGTATTTATAGTGAATTTAGTTACAAGGTTTCTCATTCCATATAATTTTCATACAGTTTGTCTTGAGATACATTATGAG
>Ga0123355_10010244_pt1 | contig 14337 bp, 8 predicted proteins | sample TergutEmb28metaG_3_FD_89872 | JGI IMG/M metagenome (GOLD analysis project Ga0123355, IMG submission 89872) | Embiratermes neotenicus P1 segment gut microbial communities from Petit-Saut dam, French Guiana - Emb289 P1 | ecosystem: Host-associated > Arthropoda: Insects > Digestive system > Gut ...
AGTCGGTATTCGGAAGGTCCTGCGACCGGCCACCTCGACACAGGTTTTTCTTGGTTTCCCTGCATCTCTAAGCAAATGCTGAGATGGTTCCCAAGATTCCAAGTTGCCACTACATGCTTCTCATGTAGCCCTCCCGACTTGAATTTATTAGTAACCAATTTCATATTTTGTATACATGTAAAATAACCACTGCCACCGGGTGACAACCCAATTGCAGTTTATTATTATTATTATTATTACGTCTCTTGTCACAGGCCTTTTCTTCCTGGCATTTCACTTGAACCAGCGGTGATCCCCACCGCTCAGGCTTCAAGCTTCACACTGCAGTACTTTCCGTATTATGTGTGATGTTCCTAGTATAGCTGTCGTTTGTAGTGAATCTATCGAATGTTTTCCTGATACAGTTTCCAAATTTTTCCTTGAGCTTCTCGTTACTATTCCAGTGGCTCCAATTTTTACTGGTACAAACGTACATTTCAGGTTCCACATTCGTTGTATCTCTGTAAATAAACTCTTGTATTTTAACTTCTTTTCCGCTTCCTTTTGCACAACATTTTTGCCTGCGGGTATTGCCACATCTATCAGTGTGCATGTTTTCTCTTTTTTTTAATTATTATATCTGGCCTATTTGCTGTAACTTTTCTGTCTGTGTGTACTGCTTGATTCCACAACACTGAGACATTTCCCTCTTCACACACTGGCTTCGGCATGTGTGTGTACTATTATTATTATTATTATTATTAAAATACGACTCTTTTCAGCGCACTCCAAACCAAATCAAGAATGTCTTCTGTTACTCAAGTTGAATGACGGGTTCGAAATCATTTTAGGCTCATTCGCAAAATTGCGAAATGCGACTATTATCTCCGCCATGTCTATTCTTGTCTGTCTGCATATAAATCTGTTCCCACTGGTCACATTTCCATAAAATTTGATGTTTGATTATTTTTCGAAAATATGTCGAAAAAATTCAAGTTTCATTAAAATCTGACAAGAACAGCGGGCACTTTACACGTAGAACCATGCGCATTTATGATAATTTCTCGCTGAAGTTCTCTTAGAATGAGAAACATTTTAGACATACGTTGTAGAGAAAAACAAAACACACATTTTATATTCAACTTTTTCCGAAAATAGTACCATTTGTGAGATAATGTGGATGCCACAGATGTCAATATTATACGTCACATGGGCACTGCATGTTGGATAATTAAGGCTTTAAACACTCTCATAATATGTAATATTTACTGCTTTTCCTCGAAAAGAACGGTTTCGCGGACACGCTGCATTGTTACTTTTATACGCCTTGTTAATTAGCCCACGAGCTATTTCGGAAAAGTACACAAGTCACTTGTCTAGAAATATATCTAAATCTTAAATATAAGGGGAAATGCAGCTGATCTGAAAGGTGTGTTTCATTCTATTCAATGTCTCTTGTGCGCTTCGTTTTGGGCGCCAGGAGGCTTTTATTTTACACTGCAGACGCGTTCATAATTTCATATGGGTTTTCATAAATACGTATGTCCGTTATTATCGTCTGCTTTTAAGCAAAGTTGAAATAAATTAGAGAGTTTTTCGAAACATTTTGAAATACTAAAACCTACGAAAATCATTTCAGCTCTTATCCTGTTGTCACACCAGCACACGGACGCATCAAATTGTTTTATTGTGCCTTGTCATCCATGCACATGCGCAATGAAAATTAGACGATTTGAGAGACTGCAATTCTATGTTTGTGTTTTTCTGTACCCTTCGAATTTAAAAACAATTCTTCACAAAAATTATTATAATTATATGCCAATGAAGTCTGTACCAATTCCATACTCAAGTCACCTGATCAATAACAAAAACATGGCCAAAGTGCGCATTTCTAGATCGGAAGTGACTCTTACTTTTGGGTTCTACAATGATGCATGATAAAAGACGTTATAAAACTGTAAATGTAGTTAAGCTAATAATGTTTTACGGTGTACAATAGCATGGCAGCCACAGGAAATTTTTCATTTGTCCTCACTTTTGGATACAAAATGTGAAAAATGTGGTACGGTGATAAGTCAGAAGCATGTCCACAAACTGTTTAGAACTTACTGTCTATAAGCCACAACTACATACATGACGACGGCGCTGAAATTTTAGGTTAAGTGCCAAATTTTAAAAAGTACAGAATCTATACTGAAGTAATAATTACCCCCTCCCTCCCACCATGGCAAAACAGCCCTAGTGGGCCAAGGACTCCTCATTATCGAGGATTCATAATTCCACACAGACACACCACAGTCATTAGGACTTCTCTCGATGAGTGATCAGCCCGATGCAGAGACCTCTACCTGTTAACACACAACACTCACAACAGACAAATATCCATGCCCCTCAGCGAGATTCGAACCCGCAATCCCAGCAAGAAAGCGACCGCAAACCAGCGCCTTAGACAGCGCGGCTACTGGGATCGGCTTTTTACGCCGATATTGAGCAATAATGACAGCGTTCCATAATCCTTCTTTCGTTTCCCTATACATAGTATTAATACGGTCGTGTAGTGGAATTGAGATTTTTACTTACCTTCAAATTGTAAACAGCAGTCCCTCTTAAATGATATTGAAAACTGTACACTGTCTTACACTGGGGGGGGGATTTACGAAATTCAACATTACGTCCGAAACGCACAGAAATCTAACTCCGAAATTCTTGAAGAATAAAAGACCAACTTGATGTCACTTTCTGTTTTATTTCACTTCTTATGTGCTCAACATGTTTCGGACATTAATATACCCATCATCAGGAGCTTGCGACTATTCTATTGAATTACCACATTGGTCGTATTGCTTTGTAAAGACGGGGAATTTAGCATTAGCGTAAATTATGATCCGAAACATGTTGAGCCCATAAGAAGTGAAATAAAATAGCAAGTGGCATCAAGTTGGTCTTTTATTCTTCAACTATCACAATGATGAACGGTCCAGTAAACATAAGATCCGAAATTCTTCTTAGCGTACTTATATTTTAATGACCCTAGATAAGATTTATGTCAATATACACAATTCAAAGTTTTAAGTCATACTGAGTGTACGGTTGTGTAACTAATACATCAATCAGAAAGAGGACATAAAATTGCTTGCTAAGGGTTTAGACCTCCTTAAAACAAAAAGAAAAAAAGGGTCTGGTAATTTGGGGAACGTTTGCGAGGAGATAAATGGTGTTCACTTGTGAGGTAATATTGTGAGGACAATTGAATAAAGAAAATTGAAAGACAAAAGACGTTTAAGGAAAAATAAAAGTGTAAGATGTGGTATGACAAGATGCGGATAGATAAGGAAGTAAATGGAAAGCATATGTCAAAACAGATGGCTGAATCATGTTTTAGTTTGATAGAAAAGACTAAGCTCTGTGACAAGGAAGTTATGAACGTTACCCGCACATGACTCTGCCTGCAGGCAGCGATAAGTACAGGAGACATCAAAATGACAGGACGTGCATCGAGGAAGCATGTACAGACTACATACACTGAAAGATTCTTAAACACGGTTGTGTTTCGATGCCTTACTGAAAGGTAAATATAATTTTCACAAAATATCTCGGTCAACCAGTGCAAAGGTGGTAATAGTACATTGGAGCCAGAACCAACACGACAATCTGGGCGGGCTCCAGACAGGGCAGCAAAAATCAACCACTATTGCTTATGGCAGAGGCTACAGTGAACTCGAACCGACGGGCGTGTTGTCTCTCAACAACTGCCGGCTGTCTGGCCCAACAAAATAGGTGGAACCGACAGTCTGGCCAGACACCTGCTGCTCTTAGCATACGAGACGAGTGTTGGAGGTAATGGACAAACCATATTTGATAGAACTTGTTACAGAATTGCCACCTGCTTCGAACCAAAGAGACAAAAAGTACCACAACAGAGATATCGGGTCAAAATTTTGGGGTTAAATAGGAGAGAAATTTAACTTTACTTGTAAGTACTCAAATAATAACGCTTGTGAATTACAGTACAATACTAACTTCAAACAAAGGTTACTATTCATCAACAAATCCCAACCATCATCATCATCATCAGACAAGTACATCCTGCAAGGCTCACGTGACCTACAACAAGAAAACTGAGAATAAGAAACACTTTTGTGGGTAAAAGTCTGGACAGACATGTCGGATTAAAAGAACCAACACATATCTAGAGATATATGTCCAGACCAATATCAGGTTGCTGTGTTGGTGTCAGTTCTGGCCCCATAAACCCTCTGTAGCCTTAGCCTTGGCTGCCAGTACGCAAGGCGAAACGTGTGTCACAGAGTTTAGTAGAGCCTGACTCATAAGACGCTACTAAGGCAGTTCATCGGCTTCAATGGGCCTGACCCATACCATGCAGTGTGACAAACGAAGAAAAAAGTATAGGTTTTTTGCAACCATTTTCTTTTATGGTGCGCTCATGTTCATCGAACAAGACGGTTCAGAAGTACTCGAAACAGACTGTCCGTGGCTGCGAATGTGCAGGGTGAAAATAAATCCGCACACCAGCAAACCGTAATGTAACAACCTTTTACAGCAAAGGGTAAAGCAGTCCCATTACAGGCCTGGACAGGCCCAGAGGGTTCTTAGGAAGTTAAGGTTGCCAGATTTCGTGACAACGGCACAGGATGGTGGTAGGTTGTCAGCTTTACGCACCGGCCGCCTTTACCCCCCGGAAATACTCCTGGTACTCATTCCTGTTAGAGGCTGAGTCGACCCCAGGGCCATAGTGCGATCGGAAGGATTTTATGTCAATGAAAAATCCACTGACACCAGCTGGGATCGAACCAGCCACCTTCCGATTTGTAGCACAGCACCTTAACCACTCTGCTACCGCAGTCCCCTACCTTTTACAAGCCGAAAATATATAATCATACATCGCGGGACGTTTAGTTTTCGGAGTACAGTTCACCGTCAAATGAGAAAACATTCTTCTCGTATTTGTCACGTTATGAGGGACGCTGTCAGATATCGCCTGGACTCGGTGCAGTGGGCTCAGCTGTGATCGAATTATCGTAGAATACACAAGCAGCGAGCACTGACACATGCTGTCTGTGTCTGTGACAGTCAAGCTGCTACTGACACACGGGGTTGAGTACTGCCTTAACCCTTTGACGCCTAACGACCTCTCTAGTGGTCGTACCGCACCGCTAACCACTAAACGCTGCATTTTATATATTTATTCAACAAATACAGGTACTGAATATTTTAAACACGGTATATACTCTCAGCTTTTTTCTTTTCAAAATGCCGTTTCTTTCGTAATTCTAACGTATTTTGTTCCTGTTTAATTCACATTTTATATACAGATGTGCTAAAATTTAAAAAAATAATTCCGGCGCTAAAAGGTTAATGGCGAGCGTTACCCAGGCGATAACGTGTTTTCGACGACTGGAGTAGCACCTCCTTGCTTAAACCTGGCACTTGTGAATGCAAGATGCCGACGAAACACACAGTCACAAGCAAACCGGAATGCCATAATTGCAGCTGTGGAACGAAAGCATTGAGAGGTTCACGCGATATCGCATTGTAATTGGGAATATCCCAATAGATAGTACTTCGTGACTGTCAATTGCATTCAAGCAGCTACACGTGGAGTTGATCGTTTTCGGCGGATGTACCTTGCAGAAAGGATATTCATAATTATGAGTGGATGAACTGTTTCTACACAATATTCTGGGCAAATACGAAGCGTGTTTTACGCGTGAAGGTGCTTTCAGCTTCCATAACGTCCATCCCAGAGCACGGAATAAACATCACCTTAAACGCGACAGTGCTACGAAGTCCCCGTTAACCTCAGTTTTTCGGTTGATGTCTTTCGGGAACATTGTCTTGGGCTCCAACATGCTACACGACAGGCTGACCGCTCACAACATCGTAATTTTCTGGAAACGGTTCTACCGAGGTTGCTTGAAGATGCGCCTCTAGCTGCAAGACAAATTTTGCGGTTTCAGCCTAATAGAGATCCAGCGAAAGATGCGTTAGATGACAGGAAATCGCCGAACGCAACAATACCAGGAATGTGGGTAGGGCGTAGAGGGCCATCTCCATGGATTCCTCGGTCACCAGATCTAAATCTGTTGAATTCGTTTTCTTGTCAGGACACCTGACAGAGCGCGTTTACGCAGTTTTTCCCAACAGCACAGACGACCTAGTGGCAAGTCTTCGAGTAGATGCGACGAAGATCGACGCCATGGAACAAAGGCTTTTTAGAGAAAACGTCGTACTGGTTACCGTCGTCTGCCTTTAAACTGAATGAGGCTATTTTGAAAAATATTCGTATATAAGACGTAACCTTTTTGTACCTTGCGTCTTTTGACGTCACTTGTATTCCGAAATATTTTTTTTATTGTCCAATGCCACCATATGTCCTTGTGGACTTCCGTGGTCTTCCCTCCTGGGCATGGCAGGAGTGTAACCGACTTCTGAGGTTGGGACGCCAGTGAGGCGCAGTTACGTTGTCCCGATGATATGAGTGGCGATATAGGAGGAAGTAGTGCTAGGAGGGCACTTAAACCTAAATTCTACCAACCTAGCCAGACCATGGTCACAGTGGGAATCCTCCCCTTCAGGGAAAATTCCCACGGTACAGCCGGGACCTCATGATTAGTAGTCAGAGACTCTGACCACTAGACCACGAGGCTGGTCGTACCTCGAAATATAGAAGTCTCGTGTTGTTGCAGCACTTCCCACTTGTTTTTTAAAGTTTCACTTTCCATAACATCGGTGGCAGATGAGAAAAATACCTGTATGAAGCATTGATATAATGAAAATGAAAAGGTACTGTATCAGCACTTTCAAAAAAGTCCCGTCAAAATATCATATTTTCCGCCACAAAAGCCTCATGACCTGCACTAGGACTGAACCAAAACCTCTATAAAGGTAAGAAAGCGACGACTAGCCGAATCTCAGAAAGCCGGGCGCGATTCTGGTAATGCGTTATCAGCCCATAATGCAGCGCCCTCATAACATGATACGAATGTTTAAACTAAACAATTCAAAGTCTAGACGGTGTGGTTTCCTTTCTATAGAGGATCTGAACTTCAGATTTCCTTATAGTTCGCGCTGTATGCTATTTACACTGTTGCGTTACACAATTTACAGATCTTGTGTCGCATACAAATACATTAGTAATACATATATGTACATCACTCGCAGTTGAGGCCACCAATGGAGCGACAAGTGCCTACTTACACATAGCAGAGAGTGTTAATTATTGACAGCCTGCGCGCCATATTACCTGCATGTAACGTCAAACACGCTTAACTCTTTCCGTCCTACGCACGATTTACTTCGATTAGACGTAATTATCGTTACGAGTAAATTTAATGTTTGACAAGATAACAGAAATAGTCGGTCAACTAATAACACGATAAGCCAAGACTTATCAACAACACAAATTATGCTTAACGTGAAATAAGGTAAGAGAATAAAACTGTTAGCCTAAACAGAAAGCTGTATATTGAAATCAAAGGGTACTGTAATACTGATGTAAAAGGTAAAGCTATCCCATTACAGGCCTGGACAGGCCCTTCTGGCTACAGGAAGTTGAGTCTCCCAAAATTACTTGAAAATCGGTACATGAAGGCGGTAAGGTTGTTAGCCTTAAGCACCGGCCGCCTTTACCCCCAGGAAATATTGGTTGTCCTCATATCAGTTAAGAGGCTGAATCGACCACAGGACCATAGTGTGGCCGAAAAGATTAAATCAATGAAAAAATTCCAATGACCCCAACGGGAAACGAACGAGCAACCTTCTGGCTTGTAGCGCGGTGACGCAAGTAATACTTTGTTTCGACAGGAAAACGCTGGAAGTTTACATCGCTCCTCATTCGCGCGATATGTGATGCAGCTTTAAAGACGAAACGTAAATAGAATGTAACTGACGGGCTGGCCAAATGCTGTACCTGACCTGTATACGTGCAGCAGGCACTCAATTGGAAATTTGGCTGAGGCGCCATTCGCCCTGTCCGAAGTTCTTGATGACTTCCCGTGACCTCCGCTAATTAACTTCACGAGAGCTTCTTCAGTAACAAATCGCAGGAAAGAAGAACAGATGTGTGGTGTTGGTCATAGCGTTCTCTCCGACAAAGTAAGTCACACTTTCCTTATTCATATGTCTAGCATGGGAGCATATAGGCCTATATATATTTTTTTTCAGCATTATCTAGAACTTCGTATAAATTTCAAATTCAAAGTTTCGCTCCCGAAGTGATATTCATGAAAATTTATATTTTTATTCTACCGCAATTTCTAAACTTACAACAACAACAGCAACAACAAAAGAAAGGAATATCAAGAGAAATGGAGTCACTAAAAGTAAGCATGTGCCTCGTTTTATTAAATTGACACATAATGGATATTTCGCATCGTCCATTTTCAGTTGAAGAACGCGAAATATCGGAGGTTGATCCTGTTTCCTTTATTACGTGGGAGTAGTAAATCTATTCTGTTGAGTTCAGTAGATAAAATTAAGCTGTATTCTTTCATCTATCTGAAAGGCAGAAGCGGAAATATAAAAGTTAAAATGATGAAAGAAATGGCAGAAGCCGGCCCTGTATTTTTTAACTGGCTCTGAACAAGGAACTAAGGCTGCTACAAAATTGTATTCGAACTGCGTAAATTTACCCCTGTGCAAGCTATTAAGGAATACTGAGGTGCAGAATTATAGCTACACGCGTCTTAACCGCGGTACTAGACAGAGGTGAGTGGCGTTACTCCCCGGTTGCTTTGCCACTGGGGAAATGACTGAAATCCTTCGAATAGGGCGCATGGCGGGGCCCTGACCTGATCTGGATGCTTTGGAGTAAAGTTTCTTCATATCCCGGAAATCGAAACACGATTCTTTGGTCACCCAGCCCCTAGCCTTCTCTCTAGTCTCCTCCAACTACAATTCAATTAGTTTAAGGCGCACATGTTTATAAGGAATGACAGCTATTTTCAAGGTTCTGTTGCAGAGTTTAAAAGTTGCTTTAGCTCATACACACGATTACTCAGTTTATTCTGCACAAATGTCAGATATAATCAGAACATTTACAGTTTCACGTCCATAAGTAGGTGTGGTCCCAAGCTAGAGATGTGTCCAGACAGCATAAAATATTAGCCACCACTCGTGTAACGACATTCACCGGAAGACGAGTCTGGAAGCAACAACAGCACTTTACACTTGGTGCCTATATTTAGAGTGCCTGGGAAAATGGGCAGTGTCCGGAATTATTTCCGTAGAAAGAGTATAAACTTGAAATAAGGTGTGTATGTCATCTGCTGTAGACATCTCCCTGGACAAACACCGCTCTGCAGGACCCGCTGTTTGCAGAAAGCTGGTAGGTGTCCAGGTGCTCAACACCTGCAAGTTCACGTGTGCCACATAATAAAACAAAATAAACGAGAATATCAGCGGTTTTACTTGATAACAAGATCGGGGGACAGATTTATGGGTGTTGCTGGCAGTTCAAATAACTCCACCGAAGATTAGAGATTGATAACGCGTCTAGAATTTGTGGTATTATTAATTTATGCAGTTTAATAACGTAAAATTGAAACTTATGAGAGTTACGTTAGCAATTTTATTATCACATAACACTTCAAATACGTCTGAGGTTTAAGTGCTATGTACTCGTACCTAATACAACACTCGTTAAATAATTTTGTGTTGGAAAGTGTTTGGAAATTCTGTAAAAACATCTAAGTGGGATCGCTTTCAAATCTTTGAACGTTCATAACGGGGTTCGAGGCCTTCTGGTCTGTGTACGTTTGGCGCGGAATAGGATCAGCTATAGGGGTGTAGGTTATAAAAAGTGTAGGCAGGTCAAAATTTGAGACGGGTTCCAGGTCCCACAAAAACAGATCTACGTTATCCAAAAAAGCAAATCTACACGAAAATTATTAAATATAAGCTCGAAATACGCAATAAAGTGTGCTGACGTGAATAAGAAAAGCCTTTATGAAATCAAACCCCCGTCATCCACCTGTACCATCTGGTACACTGCTTGGGTCACTATGGCTCATGGGGTTTGTCGCAATAAAGAGAAATGTCCTACATTCTCTTAGATTTCTATGGTTCGTGACTCGTTTCTTAATGCCGTATTCTAGATTTCGACGAAGTGAGGAAATACACACAGGAAACTGCACTGAAAATTTGATTAAAATGGTTGTTAATACGTTTAAACTTGATTATTAGTTAAGTCCCCACATGTAACTAAGTACCTCCGCAGAGTGTCCTAAAGAATTCTAATAAGACATACATTAAGCTGTTAACCTGTGAAAGTAAACGCAGTTGAAGTAACGGTTAATATCTTATGTACAATCTGTTATAATACAAAGTTGGTTAGTATACTGATTACAAAAGTTAGAATTCAAAAGAGCTTTAAAAGACTAAAAAACAGGGTGGGTTTGCTTTGTTGAATGCAGTTTATATGCACCCTGTTAAAGGGATGTTGGTTTATGTTGTAGGATGGTTGCATTCAACAACACAAGCACGCCGTCTTTTACCTGTTTGCACACTATTTTGAATTTTAACTTTTTTAATCAGTACATAAACCAAATTTGTATTATAACATGCCGTATCGAAAATATTAACCGTTACACCGCGTGGTTTCACCTGCACAATTTAACAGCTTGTTTTATGTTTTTTCCATTATTTTAAGGCACCCTGATGATGGTCGTGAGTAGACCGAAACATGTTAGTGATTAGCAATATGGAGTATAAATACATTTTAACAAAGTGCATCCATTGGTTTTCTATAATGCACGGGTATTGATCATATTAAATCTCAATACGTTAATAATTACTCTAAAATTGCAAACTTCTTTGTTGTTGTTATTGATATTGTTGTTGTTTCTGAATTTTATGTACAGAAAATCGCATTTCCGAGGGAGATAACTCGTTTAAGCAAGTCAAGTGTTAGCCCAGAGCTGTCTGATCAAGGGTTTATGGAATTCCCCCATTTCAGTCTTCACCTGTGCCCAATGACAAAAACGTAGAGAACTTTGAAAGTGATGAATGAGGATGACCAGAAGTGCAAGACGGCAACTGAAACGTACCAGTAATCAATGGGGTTTGTAAACAGTATTTCTTTCCGCAAAAGGATAATAAACTTTCTTCACCACAGAGATCAATAAATGAATAACCAATCGTAAATTCGGAATGAATTAAGTAAACATCTTTAAAACAGGCCAGGATACCTTTTTATTATATATACACGCACACACCGGCTTACGAGTCTTCAATTTAAGGTTGACATTTCGTCCTCCAAAAGTCTCCATGTTCTGTCAGCGCTCTGCAGGTGGCTCATTTCTAAGACCAGCCAAGTTTCTGTCGCATATGGAGCTTTGACGCATGGATGCAACAGAAGCAGCTCCTAGAATACGGCATACCAAACCTAAATCTTATATTTCAAAGTTTTCTGGCATACTAAACGTAATATTTGAACTGAAATCCCACGCCCTTTTCTTCTAGGGTGCCGCTAAAAAATCGGAAGGCTTACCAGCCTAGCCCATCTCTTCCCTTCAATTAACCACAACCTTGAAAATGATAAATTAATGTCATTCACACCCAAATAAAACCAAAAACCGGCTCTCCCCTGTCCCTATCTGCTTGCATGATGAAGAGAAATTTTTGGCAGTGCAGGTAATTGATATTATTTTGTCCAGCCCACAGTCCACTCATTAAACAGAGTAGCCCTTTTTTGGCGCGACAGCCTCCAGTAGACCACAGCCTCTCATTCACGACGTTTCTAGATCACATTCAACGACGCACCACAGTCGGTAGGACTCCTCTGTACGAGTGATCAGCTCGTCGCAGAGAACTCTACCTGTCAACACACAACACTCACAACAGACCGACATCCGTGACCCTGGTGGGATTCGAACCCACAATCTCAGCAAGCGAGCGGCCGCAGATCTATGTCTTAGACCGCGCGGCCACTGGGACCGGCAAAGTAGCCCTTACACTACACAAATAATACTTAAATGTAACTCCATTAACGTAACTGTGTCTTTGTAACATTCACTACGAAAATGACAAAGTGGGTCTGTGCTGTTGACAAATACAAGCTGAAAACTCGTATCTGAAACGGCAAGTCTGTGGAAACCAGCACACATTTTTAAGCCTACATGTTTTCGGTTTGTACTGTATTTTTTCAGAAAGAAAACTGGTTCGAAATTCGGCATATAGGTCTAACTGTATCGGTAAAGTAAAATAACATTTGCTTTACTGAAACAGAACAAAATCTCAACTATTAATTACACAGTCACAGTTTACCAAAATGGAGTTCACAGCAAACAAACAATTTTTCCAGTTTTGGGGGCTCGATTGATGGAAACTATGTGAAAAAGCATTTAGGATACTGGTGCTCCTGCATCTGTTAGAAGAGTGCAAATATAAGTGCTTTTGTTTGTAGCAATACTATTCTTCCTGCCTGGAAAACTTTGTTTCAACCATCTGACAGAGACTAAAATCTTATAACTCAAGCAATGATATTCATGAATTAGGTGTTATTCTGAACTAGCTAACATGCACCTTAAATGCTACCGACCTACTGGTATGCCTCAAGAATTTCGGCAAAAAATGGACTGTGAAGAAAAGTCGCGGTTTCACGGTCAAATTAATTAAATAGAACTGCGTTTTACTCTGTGACATCCGGAATAATTATTTGCATAGCCTTTATACATGGCCTGTGCCATATATAAGGCGGTTAGCTGTGGGGTTCAGTGGTTCTCTGATTGATACAGCGGTAGTTCGTTAGGCAATTCTTCAACAGTTTTGCTTTTCTCCGTCAGTTATCATTCCATCAATGCACCACATATGTTTATGTATCGCCTGTGGATATTATAGTAGTCTTCTTAGTAGAAACTGTAAGAAAGTACTCAATAAAACCCACACAAATTCCCCACTCTATGTAACATATATACATATGCGTTATATAGATGATTTAAAAATATTTTTCCACCCAGTTCTACTACAAACTAGGTATATTGTGAAGTATATTTAAATATGTAAGTCTTTTGACAGATTTGAGGTACTGAAATTGAAATTTTAGGTTTCATGAATATTGTAAATTAAGTCGTCTTTCAAAGGGGTGAAAGTAGTTTCTTATACACTCGAAAGAAGATAGTCAAATTATTCTTTATTAACATTTCTACTTTTGAACGTCTTCTCAGTCACGTCCATAAAACCTGGCTATAACGTACAGGAGCTGAACCCAAGAATCAAACATAATTCACATTCTATACTACATGTGGCTTGTGTCTTTCACCAACTGTTTCTTTTCTCTCTTTTCATCTCTTGAGCGAAATAAATAGTAAACTTTATGCTAATCTCCTTCCACATCTTTAAACTTTCCGCTAGTTCATGTTCCTGCGGCCAGCAATAGCAGCACCCAAACTCGTCAAACAAAATCACACTTAACTAAGTAACAGTTTCTGCATGTATCACAGCATATCGGATCTATCAAAGCGTCCTTACGACTTGGCTTGCACTTGCTGAACTGCCTTGGTGGTTGCCGCCGGCGTCGCGACGAGCCTTTGGTGTTGCCCCAACAGCAGCGCCTGGTGTTCTTTGGCTCTCAGCCTTAAAGCCTCGATGCTGTTCTTCCGCGTCTCCGAGTTGGAAGAGGACGGAGGCGGACTGGGGGTGGGTGGACTCTTGGAGACGGCAGGCTCTGGGTCTGTAGGCGGCGGAGACCCCGCCACAGCTGGAGGAGGTGGGGGTGGTTGCAGCGTGAAACCACCCAGACCACCTAGACCGAGTCCTGTGGGTAGCGGTAGTGCGCCCCCAGCCAGTACGTACTGCGACAGTAAGGTGTGGAAAGGTCCGGGAGGTCCAGTCTTCCCTCCGCCGGCGAGTGCAGGACCCCACGGGATGCTGAGCGCTGCCGCAGCAGCATTTGGAGGTAGACTACCTAAACCGAAGACTGGGCCAAAACCGAGAGCTGCAGCGCTGGGCCAAAAAGGATCTGGTGGCAAAGGCGGCAGCCCGAGTTGGGCATGTACTCCAAAATCAGGAAGACCTGCAAAAATATTCTACAGTTAATCATCGTTTGTTTTTCCATAACGTATCACTGTTTCGGTACTGATCGCCTACTTCTAGCGGAATGCAGAAAAGGCAGTTCGGGCATCCTACCAAAAAACAGGGCAGCATTTATATTCATAATACACATCCAAGTGTTGGCACATTGCTACTTCGTGGCCCAAGTTGAAAATAGATGTTTCCGCTTTCTAATAATTGCATAACCATTGGCAAGTATCGAATTACAAACAAAAGAGAACGGACTGAAAAACATAAGAATGGTAAAGGTGTGACAAAGAAACAAACAATGAAATTGCTGTATTTTAC
>Ga0123355_10010246_pt1 | contig 14337 bp, 7 predicted proteins | sample TergutEmb28metaG_3_FD_89872 | JGI IMG/M metagenome (GOLD analysis project Ga0123355, IMG submission 89872) | Embiratermes neotenicus P1 segment gut microbial communities from Petit-Saut dam, French Guiana - Emb289 P1 | ecosystem: Host-associated > Arthropoda: Insects > Digestive system > Gut ...
TATATATATATATATATATATATATGATCCTGCTCGCACGCTGTCAGCAAACATGTATGACATATATCATTGCTGTGTGTACAGTGAAAAACTCCTGATGATGGACAGAAAAAACTGCCTGAACCGTAGAGAGTTTTATTCCAAAAATAAATTTGAGAAATTAGTGCATCTAGTTGGTTTTAATATAAGAAATCTATCTATGCCTCTACTCCACCACATGCTTTGCGGAATTCTACTTAATAAAGCACGGGCACAGCTTTACCTTTACTCTTGATGACGTGTAGCACCCACCGTCGATTTTTAAGTCTGCATTTCACAGCTGTTTCTACTTGAATATAGTCGTCGATACTCAGGATTTTCAAATTCAGGTTCTGGTTTTAAAACACGACTCGGTCGCTTGCATACATTTACTGAGATTTTTTTTCGTGGTTCTTCTCAGGGCTTCTACGTCGACACAATCTCCCACCAACTTTATTTAATTATTTTAACCTATGTTAACCAATGACGTAAGCAAAATGCAAAATATGAAACTTTTAAAACATTTTAAAAATGAGATCTCATTGAACAAAAGCAATTTTATGTCTTACTTTTTAGGCGTTTTACTAAATGTTAGCTGAAGATAATTCTTTAGGGCCAAAATATGTAGCTACAATAAAAAGTACTAAAATACAATTTTGTTAACGGTTGTATTTGTTATCCAAATTGATGGAAGGCACCTCAGATTCGACCACAACCGTTTCGTTCTCCACTATCGTCCCAACCGGTTCTGGGGCCAGCACACTCTCTTTTTCAATGACCACCAGGTTCATTCCCGTGGGTAAAGAGCCCGGGAACTAAATCTGACCACTCCCCTCCGTCTAGCGACGAGGTTAAGAATGAGAAGAGTTATATTTCTGTTCCCTCGCACGCTCTCGTGTTGTGGACAGCGGCAATTATATCTTTGATCTTTGACATTCCTAACAACTGACAATGCAGTGATACAGACTACAAATAAATAAATAAATGCGCTTGCTTTTGGCATATTATCCTCATAGAAATAGTCTAATAGACCAATAGTCTCCTTCTCAGACAATTTGTAAGAAATAAGACGGTGCTGTCCAATCGGCAGGAAGATTACAAAAACTGACAGTCCAGATTTGCATTATGCAAGTTTTTATCCTTCACTTTTGCATAGACGTAAGCTATATGAACGTACAAAGCCTTTGGTATGCAAATTGAAGTTATAAATTGCATAAATGAGAAAAAAACGTTTAATAACTGATACGATAACTTTCAGATCACAGTTGGCGAATATCGTAAGAACATTAAGATCAAAATAAAAACCAGAAGAAAGCTTAGTTTCGCGCTTAAAAATTCGGTGAATGCAGAGTTATTATTCCTCAGAACTGACACGTAAAGCACAATTTTGCCTCCAGACTTGAAAACTGCATAAAATAATTAGGTGTTTTAATACATCACGTTGCTATTTTATTATCACAATTTTGTTGAGCCGCGTAAGTCCAGAAACATTTATACTAAAATCAGCAAAACGGCATAAAAGCGTGAGTAGGGCTAATCAATATGCAGGCACTTGCAGTCTACAGAGTCGTTGAGAGTTGGAGAGTAGACCCACAGTCGTGCGTTCTTGTCTTTGAAAGTTCAGGATTGGGACTCAGAACAATCTGTGATTCAACACAGAAAGCGGGTGTGCCTGAAGCAGCGTTATTATGGCTTTTAAACATAATTCACAACAATAAATCAATCACTTTTCCTTGCTAGAATTCAGAAGTAAATTTACAACTTCGTGTATGAATCTTTGAACATTCCGTTGGACTCCTGCGGCGTGGTACCGGCTGCAGTTAAGGCTTTTCCCTGCGAACCCCACAAACACGGAGAAAAAGTCGTAGTATATGGCTTGAGTGGGATTCTAATCCACGTATAACAATGTTCAGGGAAATAAGATAGTTAAGATAAAGGGTAAAATACACCCTAGAACAGGCCATGAAGGCCCAGAAGGGGAGAAGAGGTTTAGTTCTACTCTTTCTTTAGCATCGGCACTATATACGGGTGCGTGGTCAACGCCACGAACAGACCAATTCACCCCCAGCAAAGAGACCCTATGCCCATAGTACACGAAGCTGGATGGGCACCAGGGTCGGTCCGGAGAGGTGCGGAAAATCTCGTGTCCACCGAGATTCGATCCCCAGGCCGTCCAGCTCTTAGCGAGTCGCTATACAGACTACGCTATCCCAGCCCACAAATGAAACAGTACGTAGTTAAAATCGCACGATAACTGAATTTATTTAAGTATTTTCCTTGACAAATTTTGTCAGAAACCGTCAAAGCATTCAGTCCTTCAAACGTAGGTGCTTAGGAACAGGGTGTGTGTCGTTACTAGAAGATAAACAGACCGTATGAAGTTTTACCGCTTCTTTCAAATTCTTTTAGTGCTATTTTGTATCATTGTATATATGGTTGTATGTTTTGCATGTTTCTATTTAATTTTGTACATTGTGTATTCTTATTGTTATTCTTATGTATTCTTACTGTTATGTATGTTCCGTTCTAGGTTTTATTCATTGTGTTGTTATGTGTATTGTTTGTGTGTAAATGTGTACTGTACTATTGCCACCGGGTGTCAACCCAATTGCAGTTAACAAATGTATCATATCGTGTCATAAGAGCCAAAAACTGACTTCGTACAACATTTAGCAGTCAGAGACGATATCTGCACTCGAATCAGGATGAAGACAAAGCTGTCTGTCTTGCATTCGGTTCTAAATCGTAAGACCTCAGTGTGCCAAGAATTGCCTTCCTTCTTGCCAGGTGTGTGGGAGGGGGAATCGAGGCTTTCGCATTAATTACGTCAGTTACTACAGTTTTAAAACTTTTGTAAGACAGGGGCTGTGAACTGGTACGTTACTGAACAGACAAAACAGTTAAAGCAGTCCCGTTACAGGCCTGGAGTGGCCCAGAGGGTTACAGGAAGTTAAGTTTCCAAGATTACGTGACAACGGCACAGGATGGTGGTAGGGTTGTCAGCCTTACGCACCGGCCGCCCTTACCCCCCGGAAATGCTCCTGGTACTCATTTCTGTTAGAGGCTGAGTCGACCCCAGGGCCATAGTGCGATCGGAAGGATTTTATATCAAAGAAAAATTTCAATGACACCAGCTGGGATCGAACCAGCGACCTTCCAATTTGTAGCACAGCACCTTAACCACTGTGCTCACCTCACTGAACAGACAAACATTTGTAAAAATCTTACATAAAAATACAGGAAATGAATGTGTAATAAAATCAACTACACGTCAGCACTATCTATTTATTTATACATAAGGCCTTATGTATAAATAAATAGATAGTGCTGACGTATAATTGATTTTATTACACATTAATTCTAGCACTTCGTGACGCCTTCGTTCAAGTACAGGAAATGAGTTCATGAATTTGCACTCTACGTTTTGACGAAAAAAAAGTGATAAAAAATACAGAGTGTAGAATTTTATTACAGGAGAATAAAATGGTCAGGGCATCAAGAAATGCCTAAACTTGTTGGTGTCAGACAACCTCTAGGGCAGACGCATGTGCGATAAGTAGACATGGAGTGGAAGATGAATGCTTTTCGAAAACTGGGAACGTGAGTGACAAACTGCGTTGTAATGACTCAGCTCACAATCAGACCAAATGACAAGGGCAGGTTTCTGTAAACACGGGAATGTGAGTGAAAATCAACTCAAGAAAGAGGGGCCTTTTGATATCATATCTTAATTTCAACGATTATTGGAGAGAAGCAAATACACCTTTAATATTTTCACGAGCACAACATATTTCGTGATTCACGAAATTGAGTTCGTGGGGGTCGGGATGGGGGTTGAGGGATATTCAAGGTAGTTCCAAAGAAAATAGCGTTAAAATAGTGTTAAAAACTTACACAACGCCTGCAGCTTTGAAGTCTCTCATAACAAATGGAAGTTGGATAGTGAGACAGCCTAACACAAACATCGTAAATTTCAGTCGGTAAACTGTCAGTACGGAACACAGTGACCGACATTCTGAATTTGGTTGTGTGATGTCAGATGTGGTGCCGAGAAATTTCTCCCAGGAGCAGTTAAACTCGCGGGCCGCAAACCGTTCCTCACATCAGTACATCAGCAGTCCATGTTTGTTTATACTATCCGACAGAAAAACTAAGCTCGCAGAGCAAATCCCTTCTGAAGAAGCTCATTGTCCTCAAGTTATTTAACAATTTTGTTACGATGCTCGCAAACCCGCCTCGCTGGACCCCCTCCACAGCCACATGAATTCAGTACCACTTCTCCATATCCTATACATTTAAGATCCGTTCTGTTATTTATCATTAACCCTTTACAGACGAATGTCAGACCGCTCTATTTAAAGACCCAGTCCGTACCGCGCTGTAAACACGTCTCATCGCGGTTATAAAAACCAATCAGTTTATGCTGTAAGTGGCACAAGTCGCTCTTTGTTCTCAGATAAATACAAAAGACATAAATACAGTTTGGGCAGAGCGTACAGTTGTTGAATGTTAAACTGGTGGTGCGTCACGTAACCGGTAGGCTTTAAAAGGTTAATACGATTAGTTAACCGGCGTCTTTTCTTTTCTTCGGGTTCTGACAAACATTTTCGTGCCGTTCCTGTGCGTGCTATATTCCCCACCGATCTAATCGTTCGTGATTTTATTAACCTTAAAATTTTTGGTCAACCGAAATAATGGTTCCATTTATTATGAAATTTATTATTATTATTATTATTGGTAGTAGTAGTAGTAGTAGTAGTAGTAGTAGTAATAGTAGTAGTAGTGAAATCAAAAGTGATACCGGTAATAATCGAGGCAACTGGAACCATCTCAAAATCACTCAGACAGTACCTGAGCAATATACAGGAAGAGCACGAAATCAAGGAACCACAAAAACAGCCGTACAGGGCACTGCGCACATAATACGGAAAGTTCTAATGTAAAAGTAAAATTTGAGAGAGGCCATCCCGTTGTGTATTATCAAATCTGTATAATATATTATGCACCGCCAATAGACAACATACATCAAACAAGATGCAATAATTACAATTAGGTGATATTTGGCTACGTGTTTCGGCCGTGACCGGCCATCTTCAGGTCATGTAAGAACAACAATTAAGGTACAGTAAAAATATTACTCAACGGGACCCCATTTCGTTCACATTAAACAGTAAACATGTGAACGAAATGGGATCCCGTTGAGTAATATTTTTACTGTACCTTAATTGTTGTTCTTAGTTGGCCTGAAGATGGCCGGTCACGGTCGAAACATGTAGCCAAAATCACCTAATTGTAATTATTGAATCTTGTTTGATGTATTTTTTGTATTGACGTTGCATAATATATTATACAGATGTAAAAGTAAAACGTAAAAAAGGTAAATCAGTCCCATTACAGGCCCGAGGTACCCAGAGGGTTCCAGGAAGTTAAGGTTCCCAGATTACGTGACAATGGCCCAGGATGGTGGTAAGTTTGTCAGTCTTACGCACCGGCCGCATTTACCCCAAAGAAATACTCCTGGTACTCATTTCTGTTAGAGGCTGAGTCGACTTCCAGGTCCATAGTGCGATCGGAAGGATTATGTCAATGAAAAATTCCAATGACACCATCTGGAATCGAACCGGCGACCTTCCGATTTGTAGCCAAGCACCTTAACCACTGTGCTACCGCGCTAATATAAAAGTACAAAATATATTTCACGACTAAAATAACATTACACGTAGCATAAATTGTAAACACAGAATAAAAGAATATTATTATTATTAATTATATTAATGCACTAATACTAACAATAGTAATTATTATTATTATTATTATTATTAATGACGGATAACTCAGCCATTGTAGTGACTAGGCTACGTACTAGATGGTACTTATTTCGTATCCCGGCAGAAGCAAAATAATTTTGTGTTCTGCAGAGGGTCCAAACATGACCTGGAGCCCACCTAGTCTCGTATTCAAAAAGTACCTTGGATTTTTGCATCAGAGGTAAAACGATCCCAGCATAAGACTGACGTCTCGAGGTTAACAATGAATGGCGCTGCACCCTTACTTACCTTCCATGGAGCAGAGCGCTTCTTAGAAGCTAACCGTTTTTCAGCTAGTCAAGAACTGCTACACCCTACCCCCCTTACATGCAATCATGACGCGTAAAAAGTCCCCCCCCCCCGTGGCACTGTGGCCCAACGCGGGCCATGACCTCCTCATTTTGGAGGTTTCTAGATCACACACAACGACGCATCACAGTCGGTAGGACTCCTCTGGACGAGTGATCAGCTCGTTGCAGAGACATCTACCTCACAACACACAACAGACAGACATCCATGCAAAGGTGGGATTCGAACCCACGATCTCAGCAGGCGAGCGGCCGCAGACCTAAGCCTTAGACCGCGCGGCCACTGTGACCGGCTGCAAAAAGGTTTTACTTATTATTATTATTGTCGTCGTCGTCGTCATCATCATCATTATCATCATCGTCATCGTCAGGGATAGTCTCAGGCTAGGGCTGCTGTTGTTTAGCAATCACATTACGGGCTTTTAACCAAATATATGCTGGGAGTTTGCATCAGCGAATACTGAGAGGAGTATATAAACCCGGGAACATGGTAAACTGATAGCTTAGGCTTTATTATTATTATTATTATTAATCGAATAATTCACTGCAGCAGAGTACGTCTTCCAAGGGAATCTAACAGTTTCAATTCTCCGCATTCTAAGACAACGGAAGCGCCGATATCTTGTCGGAACTTGCAGCCTGTCAGATCAGGGTCACTGACGTTTCTCGAATCCTGTCGACTTTCGTATTTTAATATCCTCTCGTATTAACGCAGGGTTAATAACGTTAACTGACATGACAGGGAACCACGTTCGCTCCCTCACGCACAAACCCAAATACCTAGCCTATCTTTATGTCAAATTTCCATCTCATTCTAGGTGTCCAGATTTGCCATTTTCAAAAATTCTTCTTCACCAAAATTGTTCAAAAGCATTCCATTTCTTCCGTCTAAGCGAAATTCTAGGACAATGCAGTAGTACCAATTAAACACTTTATTATCCAACTAATGCACAATACGTAATTTGTAGATACAATTAAAATTATAAAATATTTAAAAGTGCTCCAAATATGTTTCCTATCACAGAGGATCCATCGTCAGGGAGCCTTGTACAGTGCTTGGCTACAAATTACAAGAATGATTCTATCGTGTCTGTTTACATGGACAAGGTCTGTGTTATGGCAGCATATTCTGACCCGATGTGCGTGTGTACACATGCACAACGGGTCAGAATATGGGTGTGTACACACACGCACAACGGGTCAGAATATGCTGCCATAACACCGACCTTGTCCATGTCTACGGACGCGATACAATAATTCTTGTAATTTTTAGCCAAGCACTGTACAAGGCTCCTTGATGATGGATCCTCTGTGATCCGGAACATGTTACAGAACTTTTAAATATTTTATAATTCTAATTGTATCTAAAAACTATATATTGTGCATTAGTGCATTAGTTGGATAATAAAATGTTTGTCATTGATGCATGGTGCAAGCATGAAGCAGTAGTACCAAGTTTATGAAAAGATGGTTCTTCTCTAGTATCTAGGGCTAATAGCATTTGATTCCATTACTATTTCCGTGACACATTTTGTTGCTGTGTCTTAAAAAGTACAGTATGTATAAAAGTGTTTGTCACACTCTGTCAGGAAACTTACCTTTCTGAGGAAGTTCCGTTTCTTCCCCGGCTACTCGTGGTGCATAGAAACGTCAAAGTTATCACTTTCTCGAATACATCAAAAAATTAGGAGTCTGGCCGTTATCTGAAACAAAAATTGAGACCTGGATTCAGATGTCACATAATACTAAGCTGATATTTCTCGTTAGTTAGTATCCTAACTACCTGAATGAAGTGAGTGGAAATGGCGAGGTTGTTATTTCTTACTTAAGAAAATCTAAAACAATATTATGGTTAAAAAACAACGAAATTTATATACCAGTCACTTGCCCCTTACAGTGAAGGTTTGGAATTTTGGCCTGATACCAGGCAAAACCCAACCCAGCATTCTTTCCCGAAAAGCAAGGCGGCTGGGACGTAAAGTTTACCACATACGTCATGTAATGCTGAGGCTGAGAATGTGTGGAGCTATACCTTCACTCCACAAATACGCCTTTATGGAGTGCGCAGACATAAATATAATTTTACCTCCGTAAAGAAGGTTCATTTGTTTTGACATTCGTTTTTCCGACAGTCAGCTCTATAGCTTGACAGCCGGACAGTTCGAAAGGTTTTTTGCACGACGATATTGAGAATGATTATTATTATTATTATTAAAATAATAACAATAATATAAATATTTATAGCTACCTATAAGGTGATGACTATGATGATGATAATAATAATAATAATAAAGTGAAATATTTATAGGTGTCGATGGTTCCCAAGATTCCCAGTTGCCACTACATGCTTCTCATGCAGTCAACCCGGCTTAAATTTAGTAGTAACCAATTTCATGTTTTGTTTACATGCAAAATAACCACTGCCGCCTGGTAACAACCCAACTGCAGTAAATAAATATTATTATTATTATTATTATAACAGAACTTGACTTGCTTGCGTTATCTTCGGAAAACCCACAAAAGAAAGCCGACGTCACCAGTTCTACATCAGATTTAAAAGGGATTGAAAAATTATGGAATAGAGAAATTCCGTTGGCCGGAGCTGTGACATTAAGGATCACGAAGACGTCCGTGATGACCCTATTTATATTGTCGTTTCTGTACCGACAGTAAGAGGATATAGACATAAAGTCCAGGCGAAACTTTCCTCGTGCACGCCCTGATGATGTATGGGACAGTACGGAACACAGCTTCAACCGTTCTCAACCATGGCGCCAGATGGGACTGTGTAGTCAACTTCACTTCCTGCAGTAGAAGCACAATGTACCCTGATGGTCCCCATCGGCTGGCTGAGGGAGAAAAGAAAAACATTCCCTCTTCCTGCTGAAGATCTAGCCACAATTCCTCAGTCGTCTATCTCTTAGTTTAGTCACTTTACCTGGCCACTGTTTGGACGACCAAGAAACTAGTAGACACAAGTACGAAAACTTCATTGTTAAAGCTCAATAGAAAAAAGTAGAGGAACAAAATTGTCACGCCTGCGGTTAAGCACTTCAAAATACAAATACAGATTAAAATATGTATGGCTTCAAACTGCCGTAATGATTATAGTAATAAAAAGACTCTCGCGTGATTAGGAAACACCATTCAGAGGAGAAATTATACTGTGATAAGTTCATCGAGGACAATTGTCAACGTTATACAGTGCATTACGGTGAAGCAGCGGCGGTGTCGTATGTAAAGCCTTCTCAGCACCATATGGCAATACCTGTGACATTAATCCACCTCGAGCTGTGTTGACTGCCATCGTCTGGTGATGGGAAGTGACATCTGCTCCCTATTCACGGGTCCATTCGCCTGAATAATATTAGTCAAGCATCCAATCGCCCGAATATTTTAGTCACGAATCCAGTCGCCCGGATATTTCTAGTCACGAGTCCAGTCGCCCGAATATTTCTAGTTATGAGTCCAATCGCCCGAATATGTTCAATCACGAGTCCAGTCTCCCGGATATTTCTAGTCACGAGTCCATTCGCCCGGATATTTCTAGTCACGAGTCCAATCGTCCGGATATTTCTAGTCACGAGTCCAATCGTCCGGATATTTCTAGTCACGAGTCCAGTCGCCCGGATATTTCTAGTTACGAGTCCAATCGCCCGAATATGTTCAGTCACGAGTCCAGTCTCCCGGATATTTCTAGTCACGAGTCCATTCGCCCGGATATTTCTAGTTACGAGTCCAATCGTCCGGATATTTCTAGTTACGAGTCCATTCGCCCGGATATTTCCATTCATGAGTCCAATCGCCCGAATATGTTCAATCACGAGTCCATTCGCCCGGATATTTCTAGTCACGAGTCCAATCGCCCGAATATGTTCAATCACGAGTCCAGTCGCCCGGATATTTCTAGTCACAAGTCCAATCGCCCGAATATGTTCAATCACGAGTCCAACCGGCCGGATATTTCTAGTCACGAGTCCAGTCGCCCGAATATGTTCAATCACGAGTCCAGTCGCCCGGATATTTCTAGTCACGAGTCCAGTCGCCCGAATATGTTCAATCACGAGTCCAACCGCCCGGATATTTCTAGTCACGAGTCCAGTCGCCCGAATATGTTCACTCACGAGTCCAATCGCCCGGATATTTCTAGTCACGAGTCCAATCGCCCGAATATGTTCAATCACGAGTCAAATCGCCCGGATGTTATAGTCACATAAGATCTATTACGAAATAGGTGCAAACAAGACTGAAGCTAAAGTGGCCCGTTTTAGGCGCCTTCGCATAATCACTGAAAGAGCTTAACCGTCTGTGCGCAGGTGTCAGCGCGCCTCCCACGAGACAGATTGCCTTGGAATTTGCTATTGGGAACTTTTGTGAAAATGTGTCGAAAAGATCCAGAGATGCTTAAAATCAGACAAAAATATCCGACAGTTTACATAAAGACGTACATACGTTTCATTGTGGCCGACGACACAAATTCCCCTACACAAAATAGCATTCTTTTGTAACCATATTTTTATATTGCTGACTGTTACATGTAGCTCAATACTATATAGAAAAGGTACTGTTGTTTTGCAACTGCAAAAAAGGTTAAGGGAATATAGCATAGCGTTGCGTCATACTGCATTGCTTAACTTGTTGATAGCAAATACCTTCCGTAGCCATGATTGTCAAGTTAATGTCTGCGTACTGGATGGACCCATGGTGCTTTCGCAACCGGTCATTACACCTTTTTTCTCCACTGCCTCTTCCGGAAAGGCTCTGAGACCCGCTCGAACTCCTATGTTGTAGGTATCGAGGTTTGCTTCATCAACAAAGGCAGACGGAGTGTAAATCTGTCATCACATCTCAATTAAGTGACGACAGTAACACGTGTGGTTCTTTACCGTCATAGCCTCATACCGTCATGGTGGGGTACAAACGCGTTTAGCTTCCAGTGTGCAAACCTGTGCTGAGAGCCTGAAGGTCCTTTATCTTTAACCGAAATGTGAGTTTCAGTTAAAGTTTACAAAGCTTGTGTTCAGTGCATCAATGTATTAAGTAAGAATTTGTTAAATTCCGGGCCGTTTCACTTCCTAAGCCTTCTATAAGCTCCATATATATCAGAAGCTCAATTTAACTTCCAAATTACCAAAAATTCATAAAAGCGTATTTATATCAAAAGTTAGGTTGTCCCTGCGCGCTTCATGAAAACAACCAGACCAATAGAGGAATAAGTGAACTCATCCGTAATCTCGGCATTAGATGGAGGAGATGGTCAGTTTCAGGCTGCGGTAGCTTTACCCCTGGGAAAAGTGCCTGTGACACCCATTAAATATGAAGCCGGATGTGCCCCAAAGCCGGCCTAGCCATTTCGGAGGTAACAAAACCTTCCACCTCTGTGGGGAATTGAAATTGGATCCGTCAGTTATCCAGCCTGTAGCCCAGTCGTATCGTCACAGCGTAGATATAAATTCCTGTCGCATTACACCCCACAACCATGAAGAGTTAGCGGCATGCGACAGGAAATTTTCGCATATGTGAGAGGTATTTAATCCATATATCACGAAGCATACATCTCACTGCAATAATCTCCTTTTCTTTTGGATCTTGTCCATCTCCTGCGTTTTAAGTCTTCTAGTTAATTTTTAATTGTTGACAGCCAACTTCCTGGTACTACACTTGGACAGGATCTGTTCTCAGGTACATACATTAACAAGCTTACTGACCTAGGTTGCCAGTGACTCAGAATAACAGTATGTGAGGGGCACACCAGATTGGGGCTGTCCTTGTCTAAAGACGGAAGCAGAGGCGGTTTCTGAAACACCGCACTTCATTAAAAAATATAAGATGGAAAAAGTCCAAAAAAAGAAGATTAGACCATCGTCAGAACCCTATAGAATAGAACTGTACATGTTCTGCGTTTTGAAATGTGCATATTTTTTGAATCCAATAAGAAAAAATACCACAAGATATTTTCCTACATACTGCACATGCGCATCCGGAATAAGTGACACGCGTATGTACAGCATCGCATGGCAGATACGTTGTTCCTTTTCAAAAAGGCTCAGTTTCTTTCATTCTGCAATCACGCATGGATGTTATGTGAAACTTGCATTAAAATTTTGCTTGCTGTGTTTGGACTCACAGCCACTTTCAAGTTTTGTTCCTGTAATACTCTTATTATTCATGTCATTTAACAGTTGCAGTAACGATAAAAAGCCACATTAAATTCCTCTTAGGCCAGCATCGATCATCAACAAAGAAATGCCGCTGTATTAAGAGACTATATAATTATTTTATATTCACTACCGGAATGGCAGATGAAGGAACTCCCTCTGTAAAGCCGGTAAACACTTACAAGATTGTATGACGTCATAATCCAGAAAACAACGGTCTAAATCCCTCACTTAATAACGCTTTTCGTAAATAATTGTTGACAATAATTGGAAGACGGCTGACGGTATTTTTGGCGGCACATGAGTTTCAGAGTGTGAACACTATCATACGCCTTGTATTACGTTACGTTTTGAAGTACAATTTACGCGTCACAGAAACACTACAATTGTACACGGTAATTATGAATGAACAGTCCAACAAAATTAAATTTCAGCTCCAGACGAAATGCGGCCAGACCTGTTGCGGTCGGTTTGTTCTTTAAAAATATTCACCCCTTATGAACACAATTTCCTCTTAATTTGTAGGAGTTTCAGTTGGGAAGACACAAAAACTTCAGGTGTATTTTTAATAACTCACTACTTTCGATCAAACTGAATACTTAAAATTTACTTTACTTGCAAGTGCACTGTGCAAACATCTAAGGAAGTACGATTTTCCTTCAGAACCCTGTTTATTTCTATGAAAGCTACCTGTTTGTGAGAAAATCAAGTTGCGATTTGTACAGCCCTTTCGAGTCATACGTTTATGCTTTTAATTTATTCCCCATGCAATATAGATCTTATGAAATTAAGCAAAAGATAGTTCCAGAAACTGTGAGTTGTCCAGGAATGGGTCTTCGCTTGGAAACAGAAATCACGTTCTAGAAACACAATACTTATCACAGTGAGCTGGAAGAGTTAGTCCTCTACTTATTTATGATGGTGATAAATCCGCCACTGATTGCCACTTACGGTGATACGGGCGTGGAATATTCGACAAGACAGTCCAGACGTTATGACACTCATAAAACCGATAACCTACTTTATATGTGACTATGAAATCCATAAAGGGACTATTACTAACACTTTATTATAGTTGTTCTAACGTTAGAATTCATATACTGTAAATAAACATCTTTGGATGCAAACACAGCCATGGGATAAGCGTAAATATGCACTCAACAACTGTATGCTTGTAAAATACCTTGTTACAGTAACACAAGTACCACAAAAGTGAAAATGTCATTAACCACGTGTTCCCCCACGCAATTCCAGAAAGTAGCAACTTAGTAACACATGTCCGTTAAATATGAGGTCATAAAACTAAACATTCTTTTAGCATTGTAAAGGTGCCAGACCTGCTTAATGTTTCCAACTGTATGGCAATTCTGTGCTAGTAGAGTTTCAACTATTTATATATGTGTATTGATTATATACATGTTATAACAAAAACTGCTTTAGCTTTGACTGCAATGCATCTACACGACACCCGTGCGTCCACCCCGCACCACTACACAACACTCACCGGACTCCAGACATCCCAAAGTGACACTTCCAAGCCCGAGTGCTGGCGGGCGGACGGACGGGTGAACGGCGGGCTAGATTCGGTGCGAGCGTTCGCTCCGAGTTGCGGGTGGAGCAAACGATCGATAGCCTGCGAGGCCAAGCCTAGGAACGGTTCACTCCTCTACCGACTGGGGGAGGGTAGGTACTCACCGCATTTCGGTCACTGGGATTGGCAGCAGGTAATGGACTGGCCCGTTCCATGACCTACTTCTAGGATTCGATGAAGTACAAATGGCAAGTCGATCAGGCATACGATTATGTAACCTCTATTTGGTACAACACATTGACGGAGGAATTTTAATAAGCAGACGGTGGTCGCACGTACCAAAGCCAAAAATAACTGCCTACGGTGAATCAATGATTGTTAATACATTAAAAACAATCCCAGACTTCCTGACACAACATTTCATTTTTATAATTAACCATCTGCATCCTTTACTGTGGGCAAAACTTCTACTCACTACTGGCTGTCCCTTCCAAATAATAATAATAATAATAATA
>Ga0123355_10010248_pt1 | contig 14335 bp, 15 predicted proteins | sample TergutEmb28metaG_3_FD_89872 | JGI IMG/M metagenome (GOLD analysis project Ga0123355, IMG submission 89872) | Embiratermes neotenicus P1 segment gut microbial communities from Petit-Saut dam, French Guiana - Emb289 P1 | ecosystem: Host-associated > Arthropoda: Insects > Digestive system > Gut ...
AATGAAACCGCTTACCACGCAGGGGATGGAAATGGCCCGGGTAATAAACAAAGTATCGGTATAGAAATATGCCAAAACAGTGATAGCAATTTACTGATTGCCACAGAAAACACCGCTAGATTATGTGCAATGTTGTGCGTAAAGCATGACATTGCTGTAAAAAATATAGTGCAGCACAATTTTTGGTCAGGTAAAAATTGTCCACAAGAACTACGCGCAAACCGTCCATATAGCTGGCACACATTTATAAGCAAAGTAGGGGACTATATAACAGAACTTTTGGCTGTACCGGAAACACCAAAAACACCGGAAGAAATAACCGTTGAAAATGCATTTTCTGTTGGCATATTAGGAGATAAAACCTATTGGCTGGGTGTGATAAGAGGTACCATTACCCCCAGGCCGGAGTATGTAAAAGGCTTGCTGGACAATGCCTATGCACGAGTACAAGCACGATAATTATTCTGCATCAAAATAAAAAGGGCGTTATAAATCCAACGCCCTTTTGTATTTGAAAATTGCAACACCATTTACCAATTATCTCACTCACTAACAAGCGCATAAGCCGATATTTTACGGATTCTCCACGCCACTAACATAGACACAGCATAAGCCAGCATAATAAGCCCAGCAGATGTTACCGCAACCCAGCTTATAGGCGTAAGCAAGCTTGCTTGTGTTATACCCATGCCCATGCTACTACCCATTGCAACAAATATAGAATTAAAGAAGACATGCGCAGTAATTGCTCCCAATACCACTCCAAATACAATTGATGGGGTTAAACTGAGCGCAATCTGGTTCATAAGCTGTAAGGTGGTAAAACCTAATGCCTTTTGTATACCAAGCTCTCGCCGTCTGCGGATTATTATAGTCTTAATTATCAAGTACAACACTAAAATCACCACCGTCGTCGCCACAAACATAATAACAACGTTTACAGCCCCAAAAATATCACCCATCGCGCCCATTTGTGCATCAAATTGGTTTTGCGCATTAATAAGAGGCGTGGTCATATCTTCATTCACCGCATTAAAAGCCGATATAAACTCATCAACATCCATCCCATCGGTTACATAAACATAAAAAACTCTAAATGCATAATCCGGCTGTATATATTTTAAACCGTCGTAGCTAATCATGCCTATAAGCGAGTTCATTTCTTGAACAATCCCTGTGATTATATAGTCCTTTTCAAGGTCTCCACTTTGAATTGTAACCCAATCACCTACGTTTTTACCTAGTTCTGACAGAGAAAACCTATCCAGCACAATCTCATTATTTAATATTGGAAAACGCCCGCTTATTAGCTCGTTACCGACAAGATATGAAAAATCTTCCACAATAACAAATGCAATGGGGATTTCGTTAGTTGTCAATCTTAAATGCTCATATCCAAAAGCCTTTTCAAATCCGGGTTGCATCGCGATTCTTTCCAGAAAATGTGGTGCAGCCTCCGCATTATCAAGAAGAACAAAAATATCAGGAATTTCACCAAACAAACGCATAAATGAGGATGTATTTACATTTACATTGTAATTTAATAAAAGTCCTTCTACAGAAACAAATGTTACAGTTGCAATGATAAGGCCAACCATAACCGCCTGTTTTTTATTTTTCAAAAGCTGCTTAATCCCAAGCAAAAAATTTAAAGCACCATAAGATTTATCCAAAGGCATTGGATTTTTTGCAAAACTATGGGTAGTTATACCGCCACGTAAAGCAATTAATGAGTGCAACTTTTTAATTCGCCTTGATGTTATATAAGAAAACAGCAATGTTAAAGCCAAAAGTAAGCCCAGTGTAATAAGCATCATAACAAAGTCAAATGCCGGATTCCAAGCCAGCCCGAGCTGTGGTGCTAAAATACTCACGGCCATAGGCAAAAGTGCTTGTGCAAGCAATATACCTAAAACCCCGCCAACAATGGAAATGATGCCAAACTGCATCACAATAGACAAAATAATTTGGTGGTTACGGTATCCCACAGCCTTTAGCACACCAATATTTTTCATGCTCTCTTCAATGTCATTAGATATACGAAAGCGCATAACAATAACACTAATAATAAGCAAAGTAAGTGCAAACACCACCATCATACTGGCAGCGATTATGGAAATAAAAGTTCTATTATTTTGTGCCGCACCATAACTCAGTGTAATCACGCTGCCAAACTCAGCTGCATATGTGGTCGCAAGCACTCTTCCATCATTGGTCAGACGTGCCGAAATGAGCACAGATTCACTGACAGGAAATTCAGCTAAAAGCGTTGCAAAACGTGATTCTGATACATATACACGCCAAATATTACTCATACTTGTGCCAAACATAATTTCTTCAGTACTTCCTGCAACGGTAAATAGTATATCTTGGCCCATAAAGTCCATCCAAAAATCATCGCCAATTTGAAACCCACCAACTAAAAATAAAAAGTGAGGTATATATATGGCATTGTCCGTAAGGGGTAAGAAATCACCAATCAATGATGGCGGGTTCATTCGCTGTTGTGCCGATTCCCTGGAAATTATGATATTTCCACTCATTGGCTCATCATTTACAAAAAAACTTCCCATGTTAAGAAGTATGTTTTTCGTTTCTACCGCCACAACTCCCGCAAAATTTTGTATAAAATTAAGCTGCGCATCTGTTGGGTCGCCATCGAGGTGAATCGCAACAAAATGCGGGGTATTCAGTGCTTCTGCCCGCTCGTTAAAAAAGCTACCTACGCCAGAAAATAATACAACACCAATATTAAAAAGCATAGCGGCTACAAGCATAATCAGCAGTATACTAAATGTCTGGCTTTTGCTTTTTCGCAAATTGGCCTTTGCCAACATCATTACATTTTGCATATTACCACCCCATATCCGCTAAAAAGTCTTTTAATTTTGCGTGGCGCTGTACATCGCCGCTTTTATATTCTCCTAAAATACATTCCCCAACAATACCACCATCACGGAAGTATAAGATACGATTGCCACGGCGTGCAGAGCGTATATCATGTGTAACCATTACAATGTTCTGTCCTTGATTGTTTACTTCTGAAAGCGCATTAAGTACCGCCGTGCCGTTTGCTGAGTTTAATGCGCCCGTAGGTTCATCCGCAAAAACGATTTTTGGATTATTTATAAGTGCGCGAGCGATGCCAGCACGTTGCCCCTCACCGCCAGATACTTGAGCCGGAAATTTGCGCCAAATAGTCTCGTTAATATCAAAGCGTTTTAAAAGAGCTTTCGCGCGTTCAGCTACATTTTTACGGTTTTTACTAATCAGTAAGCCACATGCCATTATGTTGTCCAATATACTCATATTGTCTAGCAGGTATGTTTGTTGAAATACAAAACCACAATTATCCCGGCGAAACACAGCCAGATTATCGTTAGATAACCCACTAATATCTTTGCCAGAAAAACTCACTGTGCCCAGAGTAGGTTTATCCATGCCAGACAAGGCATACAACAAAGTAGATTTCCCCGCACCTGACGGTCCCATGATAACCGTATAGTCGCCTTCATAAATTTCTAAATCGAGATTTTTTAGTACATGCTGCTGTTGCCCACCATTTGAAAAGGTCTTGCACAGCTTACTTGTTTTTAAAATTGTCTTTTTCATTTTTATCTCCTTAAAAAAATAAAATAGGTTCCATTGCTTATGAACCTATTTTATAATACCCAAACCTTAATTGTCTTGAACTGCACCTTAACTAACCTTAAATCTTTCCTTAACTCACCTTAAATTTTTTATTCGCCTGCAAGTTTTAACATAATAACAACGATAAAACCCTTATAGCAGTTTTCGCAATAAAGTCCGCCTTGCATTCCTTCCATAAAAATTTTAGATAAATAAAGCCCAAGCCCATAACCATCTGTGTTTTCAGTATTTGTGCCACGGTAAAACTTACCGGTTAAAAACGGCAGCTCTTTTTCAGTTACGCCAGAGCCAAAATCCCTCACTTCGATAAATAAATGTTCTTCTTCAATAAAAGTATTGATGTCTACGGCAGTATCTGCGTATTTATAGGAATTTTTAATTATATTATCAAATACCTGTTGCAACCGCATTAAATCTGCAATTACAAGACAATCCGGTACTGAAAATGTACGACATCGCTCACTATAATCCGCTTGCTTAATAATCTTATATACATCCGCACTCTGAACTTCTTTTGGCGCAATTTTTAATTCTTGCAACTCTTCAAGGGTCGAGTGAAATAGATCTGTAATCAGAGCGTTTATCTGTTCAAGTTTTTTACTTGCAGAATCTAATATTTTTATTTCACCTTCATTACTCGCCTTAAGACGTAACACATCTATCCCCGAACTAATTGAAGCGACAGGGGTGTTTATATCATGCACAAGAGAAGCGATCAGCTCCTTTTTACTTTTACTCGCTTTTATTTCATTCTCTTTTGCACTGCGCAATTCTTCTCGCATAATGTCAAAGCTTTCTGTAAACGCCCCGAATAAATTACCCTTATCCATCTCAAGAGGTATGTCCAAATTCCCCGCGGCTATATGATGAGCAAATTTCTCTAACTTACGAAATGGGGCTAAAATTCGTCTTTGGTAGTATATAAACAATACAATACTTGCAGCCACAAACATACAGATAATTAGATATATATAAAGGCGTAGCCTATGATCCCTGCTGCGCCTCTCGGCATCTATATCCTCAAACATTTCAGCTAAAAAAGCGGCTTGTATCATCGCCGCTTCCTGTGGAGACGCACTATCCATAGATGCCTGTATGGCAAAGTGTATCCCAACAGAATCAATGGCGGGTGCATCTACCCTAAATGCGAAATAAACGAGGATAAAACCAACAATAGCAATAATTCCTATTATAAATAATGCTTTTTTCATTATCTCACCTTGCTCGGCCAGACTCAAAAATATAACCTTTTCCTCTTACGGTTACAATATAACGCGGCTGACCGGGATTTTCTTCAATCTTTTCACGCAAACGCCGGATGTGAACGTTTAACGTGTTATCGTCAGAGAAAGAATCTTCCCACACATTTCTAAAAATCTCATCTTTTGAAACAACACGGTTTCTATTTTTAACAAGATAAGAAAGTAATTTATACTCCATTGCTTTTAGGTCAATTTTTTCACCACATAGTATCAGGCTTTTGTCAGCGAAGTTTACATGAAAATCCCCATCCGTAAAAACGCCTTCATCTGTGGCATTACTATTATGCCGCTTTAGCACAGCTTTCACTTTTGCTAGTAATATAGCAAGAGAATATGGTTTATTAATATAGTCATCGCCGCCAATATTCAAAGCCAATAAAACATCATCATCGCTTTTTCGTGCGCTAATGAATAATATTGGAACACTGGTGGTTTTGCGTAATTGATTACATAAATCAAAGCCGGAGGTATGCCCTAAATTGATATCAAGCAAAATTAAATCCGCATCATTGCCGCGAAAAAAATCCAGGCAAGATTTTTCATCTGCTACCCATGCAGTTTTTACACCAAGGGTATTAAAGTAATCTCTTGTGTTTTCGGATAACATCACTTCATCGTCAACGATCAAACAGTCGTATTTCAATTGCGTCCACTCCCTGATAAAATTGCTTACGATAACATATACGTAAAATAATCCGCAGTTTCCTTTTTATAAACTTTTTAAACCGTGTTAATTATATAAAACACTTCGTTACCATGTTCAAAGCTGTCAAAGGACCACCCACGCTTAGTCGCGTATTCATAGAGATCTTTCCCATATTTTTCGGATAGTTTACTATTTGTACCTAAACTGTGCAGTGGCAAAGAAACTACAATTTTTGATGCATTTATATTTTCTAAAAACATCTGCATAACCCCAGGCTGTCGTTTTTCAAAACGATGGGCTTCCTTGAAAAAGAACACCACATCAAATTTAATTGAAGGCGGATGAATGAGTATATCTTGATGGTAACAGCCGCCATTGTATCCTTGCTCGGTAATAAAAACATTTAAAAAATCAACCCGGGCTTTGTTTAAGTCATATGCATAGTAGCTGGTGCTTAATGGCAAATCCATAAAAGGCAAACCTAAAGGGTGCAAACCGCAAGCCAAATCTGCAATAGTTTTGCATTCGCCAATTCGGTTAAATAATGCTTGATACAATGCTGTCAATTCATGGCCGCGCTCTTTTGTTGAAGCATGCGCCTCTAATTTTTGTAGAGAAAATTCTTTTAGTTCAATTGGATTATTTTTTATCTGCCTAAATTCATCTATTGCATTTTTATAATCAACGTCACCCAAATATAAAGCCGTAATATTATGAATTTTTTCACGTACTCTTTTTTCTAAATCCGCTAAATTTTTTGAAATGGGGTAAGATAGCTCAATTAAAGATTCGATTGTTTCTATCGGAATTTCAACATTTTTATACTTGGGCATCTTATGGATTTTTTCCACCATTTTTTTAATCTTATCCGCGGTTATTTTCATTATTTTTGCCTCCTACTGCTAAGCGTCTATATCGGCATTTAAAAATCCAAGTGGTTGCGCTCCGCAACCACTTGGATTTTTATCTTACTCACTACCGATTCGTTCATGAAGCCATTCTGTAAGCCTTTCTCGGCTAAATACACGATGGTCAACTATAACCATTTCATACTCCATTTGTCGTTCTTGCACCGGCATAGGTGCACCAGCTTGAATAGAGCCTCGTCTTCCATCCGGGTGTACAAATTCAATTAAGTCAAAATCGCCTATTGCACTCCACACCATACGTTCTACGCTAAAAACCGTGTAAGTACCACTAAGTTCTCCAGCTTCGAGTAAATCAATAAACTCCGCATGCTCTAATCGCAAAAAAGTGGCAGCTTCCCATTCAGAAATAAACTCGGATGAATTATTTCCATCCATTAATGTGCCAGAAAAACTGCCATGCATACTACCATGAAGTGTATGTGGTATTTGCCTTGCGATGCTTTGCCCCGCAATAATTATTGCAAGTGCAACAACACCGCATCCTAAAAATAACGCCCAATTAAAATTTCTACGAGGGGTTTGTTGTTCTTCCATTTTTCAATATCTCCTTTACTTACTCTACAAATACAGCAGAATACCAATTTGCTTCATCCTCTGGCGACTGCATTACTAAAAGTGGTAAACCAAGGTTGTGTACAGTTTTAAAAACATCAATGCCAACCGCATGAAATGCCGGTCGCGCTTTGGTTGGCACATTACATGGCTTATCACTCATTTTTGAACATTCCTTGCACAGGGCACAATCGCTTAAAGAAAATGAAAAATAATAACCGTCTAAAAATGATAATCTTTCAATTTCATAAGAAATTTTTTGGCTTATGTGCTTATCTTTGCAACCAATAATAATTCCCCCAGAATAACGCTTAAAAATTTCCCGGTATTCATCCATGCTAAGTGGAGATTTTTGAAATGGACAAGTATGCATTTTTCCATAATCTGAGCAGCCAAATATGCATTTTAATGCGACTCTCGGATCAAAAGCAATGTCATCTATACTAAATTGCACTGCGTTTGACGCACCGAGTTCTAATGCTTTTTCTATATATTTTTCATAGTCCTTACTAATCATGTAAAATATCTTCCCTTCATTATGAATTTGTCGTATGATAGCATTATCTTAGACAAATTCCAAGTTATTTCAATTAGCTTATGAAAGGATGAATGGTTTTATGGCACATATTTCAGCAAAAATTAGGGCAAATTCCCTAGGTTTTTCCACTCCTATAGAAATGGTCTTTCCTCAAAATACAAACCCACAAAAAGTATTATACCTCCTACACGGCATGGGCGACGACTCAAGTACATGGATTAGAAACACCCGCATAGAATCTTATGCAACAAAACACAATTACGTGGTAATTATGCCAGAAGTCCAGCGCAGCTTTTATACGGATATGGTATATGGAAGTTCCTATTTTACCTATGTAACCCAAGAACTCCCCCAAATTTGTGAAGCACTTTTTAACATCAAGCATGAAAGAACAACAACCTTTGTTGCCGGACTTAGCATGGGCGGCTATGGGGCGTTAAAATGCGGACTATCTCGCCCAGATTTTTACGAGGCATGTGCAAGTTTTTCCGGTGCGGTTGATCCCCCGGCATTACTTCCCAGAATTCAGCAAGACAGTGCTAATTTAAAAAATTTAACAGCTATTTTAGGGCCAGATTTCCACTTTCCGGATGACGCAAATTTATTTCGTCTATCAGAAAAAGTTGCAGCCTTACCTCCCCAGGAAAAACCCAGCGTGCTTGTAACCTGCGGGGATGCCGACTTCTTACTGGAAGATAACCGCCGTTTTGATATCCACATGAAAAACCAAGACATTCCATACAAATATATGGAGTGGAGTGGGGAACATACCTGGGATTTTTGGGAAGAGTGTCTTCCGATCGCATTCAACTTTTTTGAAACGAAATAAAGCATGAAAGAAGCAAACTTCAGCTGCTTTCATCAAATTATTTTGCCTTCTGTAAGAAGGGCTTCGCCTGACTGAAAGGAATGGAATTAAAAATGAAAAAATTCATGAACGAACATTTCCTTCTGCAAAGTAACACCGCAATAGATTTGTACGCACATATCAAAAACCTGCCAATTATCGACTATCACTGCCACTTAGACGCTGCCGAAATTGCAAACAATCGCCGTTTTGCTACCATTACCGACCTATGGCTAAAAGGCGACCATTACAAATGGCGACTTATGCGCCACAATGGCATACCCGAAACTCATATAACCGGAAATGCACCAGATGACGAAAAATTTACTGCATTTTGCGCAACAATTGAAAAGTGCATAGGCAACCCGGTTTATCACTGGGCACACATGGAAATGCGCAAATATTTTGGTTACGAAGGCATCATTACTGAAAATAATGCATCTAAACTTTATTCAATTTGCAATACTCAAATCAAAAACGATGACTTCAACGTACAAAATCTACTTAAGCGCAGTAACGTAGAATGGCTTGCTACCACAGACGACCCCGCCGACAGCTTAGAACACCATTTAAAAATAAAAACCTCAGAATTGCCCATCAAAGTATTCCCTAGCTTCCGTCCATCCAATGCAATGGATATAGAAAAACCAATCTTTTTGCAATATATAAGCAGACTAGGGGAGTCCGCAAACCTTTCAATAAATGACTGGGATACGTTAAAACTCGCACTGGCAAACCGAGTTGAATATTTTAACCAAGTAGGATGTAAAATTTCCGACCATGCCTTGGATCCACCAGTTTTTGGCGGCACCATTTCTGATGCAGAAACATCCTTCAAAAAAGCATTAAACAACGAACCCCTCACAAACGCCGACATAATCGCATACAAAACCCACATTCTACTTTTCCTAAGTGGCGAATACGCAAAACGAAATTGGACAATGCAATTTCACATGGGTGCCCAGCGCAACAACAATACGCCCATGTTTAAACTTCTAGGGCCAGACACAGGTTTTGATTCCATGTCTGATGAAAGCTTTTCTCTAGCACTAAATCGCCTGCTAAGCACCATGGAAGAAAACAACACATTGCCGCGAACCATTCTGTATCCCCTAAACCCAAATGCAGACGATATGGTTGCCGCAACAATTGGCAACTTTGCCGGTAGCGGAATCAAAGGGCGTATGCAGTGGGGAAGCGCCTGGTGGTTTAACGATAGTAAATTAGGAATAACAAAACACATAACCACCCTTGCCAACCACGGTATACTCGCCAATTTCATTGGCATGCTAACAGATTCCCGCAGCTTTATTTCATATCCACGTCACGACTATTTTAGGCGCATTTTAGCTAATCAATTAGGCACATGGGTTGAAGACGGAGAATTTCCCCAAGACATGGATTTACTTTGTAAAATTGCGTCTGATATTGCATACAACAATGCAAAAGCGTACTTTGCTTAAAATCAATTATACTCGGAGGTAAAATAAAATGTTTAAACATAAATATATGCTCATGAAGCGCAGCTCCATACAGAACCTAGTTTTTGTCTAACGACACCTGTATGGAGAAAAATATCAACTCAGTCGTTGGCAATTTATGCTGGTTCTGTATTTCAAATCAAATTAAAAATATTGGAATACTGAAAGGAATCAGTGAAAATGGAAATTCAAAAAATACAAAGTTTAATACAGGATAACTATGATATAAATATCCAAAAGATAGAAACATTTCGCAGCCTAAGTCATGCCAGTAATATCACGTACACAGTGTATGGCTCTAGTAAAAAATACTTCTTTAAAGCCATCAATAATCTTGCATCTTTTGAGATGGAAACAGCATTAAACTCTGTTGATATCCAGCTATATCTTATGCAAAGTGGCATTCCGACCATACCAATTATTTTTACCAGAGATAATTCCCCATGCATTCGCATAGATACACAAAATGCTAAATATATGTATGTCATGTATGAGTTTATAGAAGGTATACATCCGCGAAGCATGGTAAAAGCAGGCGAAACCCTTGGCCAGATACACTATGCCATGAAAAATTACACAGGACAGCTTATAGAACGCGGCAAACATTATTTCATCGACAGATATGTAGGTTTAATGCAAAAATATCAATATCCAAAAGTAGAATTTTTCAGTGCGTATGGTAATGAATTATGGGAAAAAGCAAAGAATTTACCACGCGGATATTGCCATTGTGATTTATATGTCGGCAATATGCATAAGGCGAAAAACGGCAAAATATACGTCATTGATTTTGATACATCCTGCAAGGGATTTCCTGTGTATGACATTGCTTTATTCTGCAACGTAACGGATTATTTCAAGTTTAGCAACAAGGGATATGAGCGCACAAAAGTCAGATTAGAAAAATTTTTGACAGGTTATCAACGGTACAACACAATAACCGATGCGGAAATCGCAGCCATCTGGATTATGATCGGCATTTATCATTTTCAACTAACACCCCAACAAATCGAACGTGACGGTTACTGTGCCCATACAGAAGATAACGGATACATGTCAAACACCCTGACTTTTTGGGAGCGACAACATGACTGGCTAGTTCGCTGGAAAGAGCAATGTTTAAAAATGAATAGCTGGTAAAACTCCGACTAATAGCCCAGAGCAATTACCCCCTCTGGGCTTGACAAAAACCTCAAATTTGTTATTATTAGCTTGTCAATTTCATACGCATCCAGAGAGGTGGAGGGAACAGGGCCCGATGAAACCCAGCAACCGGCATGTAGTTATTAGCTACGGCACGGTGCTAACTCCCCCGGTTTTTATAAACCGGAAGATGTCTATTTTATTTAAACCCTGTTGGGTTTATTTTTTTTGAAAATTTTTTATTAAAAGGAGAATATCATGCATCTATTTACATCAGAATCAGTAACAGAAGGGCATCCAGACAAAATGTGCGACCAAATTTCAGACGCGGTACTAGACGCCATTTTAGACAAGGATCCCACCGCACGTGTAGCCTGTGAAGTTTTAACAACCACAGGCATGGTACTTGTCGCAGGAGAAATTACAACGTCTTGTTATGTAGACATTAAAAAAATAGCCCGGGACACCATTCGCGAAATAGGATATACAGATGGCGATATGGGCTTTGATGCAGACACCTGTGCAGTGCTTGTTACCATTTCAGACCAATCCCCGGACATTGCCATGGGTGTAGACAAATCCCTAGAAAGCCGTGAAAGCGGGGCAGAATCCGACACGGGAGCAGGGGACCAAGGCATGATGTTTGGTTACGCTTGTGATGAAACTGAAGAACTTATGCCGCTACCAATTTCCCTATCTCATAAGCTTACCCAAAAGCTAGCAGAAATTCGCAAAAATGAAACCGTGCCATACTTACGCCCAGATGGCAAGGCCCAAGTTACCGTTAAGTATGACAACAACGGCACCCCCATAGCCATTACAGCCGTAGTCGTTTCTACCCAACATAAAGAAGAAGCCACTAACGAGCAAATTCGTAAAGACATAATGGAAAAAGTGATAACACCGGTTATACCCGCTCATTTGCTAAACGCAGAAACAAAATACTACATTAACCCAACAGGGCGGTTTGTAATTGGCGGGCCTGTTGGTGATGCCGGACTTACAGGACGCAAAATAATTGTAGATACTTATGGTGGATATGCAGCCCATGGCGGCGGCGCCTTTTCTGGCAAAGACCCTACAAAAGTTGACCGTTCTGCCGCGTACATGGCACGCTACATTGCTAAAAACATTGTAGCCGCAGGTCTGGCCCGCATTTGCGAAATCGAATTGGCATATGCAATTGGCGTTGCCCGCCCTGTATCCGTACATGTAAACACCAAAGGCACAGGCACCATTTCAAATGAAAAAATAGTTGAGCTGGTAAACAAACATTTCGATTTACGCCCCGCTGGCATCATTAATTATTTCGACCTTCGCCGACCAATCTATAGACAAACAGCTGCATATGGTCACTTTGGCCGTCAAGACCTAGACCTACCATGGGAAAAAACCGACATGGCAGAAACATTGAGAAATGGAGCACAGGCGTGAATATAAGAAAAACAACATTAACCGATTTACCAGCCGTAATGCAAATTTATAAAGAAGCACAGCAAATGATGGTAGAAACCCAAAACCCAGACCAATGGGCCATCGGATATCCAGCCCAAGCTACCATCGAAAAAGATATAGAAAACGGCTTAAGTTATGTATGCGAAGATAATGGTACTATTGCCGCCGTATTCTACTTTGCTATCCAACCAGACCCAAACTACGTAAAAATTGACGGTGCATGGAAAAACGACGAACCCTACGGCGTAGTCCACCGAATAGCCCGGGCAAGAAACGCGAAAGGTGCAGGTGCATTCTGCCTAAAATGGTGCATAACCCAAGCAGACAATGTACGGATAGATACCCACAAAAACAATACCCCAATGCTAAAATTGCTTGAAAGTTTAGGTTTTGAATATTGCGGCATAATATGGCTTATAGATGTTAAGGCTGAACGGATGTCGTTCCAGTTTGTAGCACCTAAGTAGGTAGATGCTAAAAACCCCTCTAAAGGGGTTTTTAGCATTATTTATTCTTTTCCTTGCCTTGTATTTCAGGCACTGGAGGTTCTGTGTTTTTCTTTTCTTTCTGCTTGTTTTGCTTGTCGTTAATTTCGTGTTTTCTCATTCCTGCCTTTGCCATAATTAGCACCTTATCCTATCACTTGTTTTGAACTTGCCTCGCCCAAAGAAACCGAAGGCAAATGGCTTAAATTATTGTTCTCAGTTCCGTCCGGCAAAGATTTCAGGTATTCGTTCCCATTTCGTTGAGAAATGCCGACACCTTTAATTCCACCCTGCCTTGCCAATGACACACCATCCTCTTTGCCTAAAACCTGACCATTCGAAAGCTGATACCCCATTACTTTACCGCTCTCTTTTACAAGTGCTGTAATTTCAGCAGCATTAGGATTTGGTTCAGGGATTTCTTTTATCGCCATTAGAGGAAGGGATGATAAATTTTGACTTACTCCATTCATACTCATCAACTCCGTTATTAATATGAAAACACTCAAATTGCTTTTAAAAAGATAGAGGCGGTTTAACCGCCTCCATACAAGGAATATACGATGTGAAATATCACATTTTTTATAAGTGGAAAATATACACCTTGCTGATAAATAGTGTGTGCAGTATCTGGAGTGATTATGCATTCATAAATTATCAGATAGTGTTTCTATATTCAATATGATAAAATGATTATAATGTGAAACTATAATTGTAAGGAGGATAAGCATATGCATATTTTTTTAGGGATACTTGCAATTTTGGTTATTATATTACTTTTTAAGTTCTACAGATCATATGATTCTGCTCAGTTTAAGGGAGCAGTAATGGTAGTAGAAACAAGTAGACAACCAGGGCTGTTTGGTAGCCAAAGAATACTTGGATATTCTCAAGGCCTTGAATCAAGATTTACTGTAGCAAATATTTGGCTGGGGAAAACTATAGAACAACACGGACCTCAGTTGAAAATTGCTTTGATGGGGGATTGGGAAAGAGTCGATGAGAATACGATCCGAGGAACGTTAATAGCTATCCGCTCTCGTGAAGGTGCACGGGTGGTGCGTGAATTCAAGATCGGGCAGGAGTTCCCTATAACAACTGTATCACAAGCAATACTAAATTCCGACACCAACCAAGCAAGAGTTATGCAGCTGTATTTGCCCGAAGATACTTCAATTGATTAAAACATCATTTTGCGTGGGTATAACTTGAGTTAACGCTTTGAAAAACTCAGTTCATAATAAAAAATACAGGCTTCCGATTTCTCAGAAAGCCTGTATTTGCTACATTGCACTTGGCACGAATCGAACGTGCGACCTACCGCTTAGGAGGCGGTTGCTCTATCC
>Ga0123355_10010249_pt1 | contig 14332 bp, 18 predicted proteins | sample TergutEmb28metaG_3_FD_89872 | JGI IMG/M metagenome (GOLD analysis project Ga0123355, IMG submission 89872) | Embiratermes neotenicus P1 segment gut microbial communities from Petit-Saut dam, French Guiana - Emb289 P1 | ecosystem: Host-associated > Arthropoda: Insects > Digestive system > Gut ...
CCCATACTGATTTGGACTCAGTATTTTGTTATTTTCTAAATGTATATACAATCTTTTATAAATAATTTTTTCGAATATTTTTGAAAAACTGGATAGTAAGGATATAGGTCTATAATTTTCAGGCATTTTCAATGGCATGCAATTTCGGCTGCTAATTTCACGTTGGTGTTTGTGGTATGTACGTGCAAAGGACAGAGGTTGGATGTTGACGTCCATGCGTTCGTATAGTGACAAGATAAGTGTTAAATACTTGCGTATACTAGCGCGTACTCAGACGCGTATAGAGCTTATTGGTATGTTGTCTGTTTTATTTGTTAATGGAGATAAAAGTGGGTGATAACAGAGATGTTAAAATATATTGAGCGTGTGTGTTCGCAAGTGTTATTACATAAATCACGCAGAATCCAGTCAAAAGTGTTTTTACCCTTCGTGCATGTATTAGCAGGAAAAGAAGGTATGTATTACATAAAACTTGGTTATATAGTTTCAGAGACCTTAAATATGCAGCATACTATTTTACTTAACCTTTAATGTTGCAGGACGTACCACATTTATTACTTCCCAGATGAATTCTAAGACTGTATGGACTAAGGACGCCAAAACCCACCTTGTGTGGGTCGACATGGAGGTTGTTTCGAAATTTACGTTTACATTGTATGTCTCCTATTATTCGTGAAGATTCAAAGGCCAATAGGAACTTCTGATAGAACCCCTGTCCTGATTCCAAGGCAGATTTTGTAGGCCGTATAATGTTACAGCAGTGCTGTATTTGTCAGTTTAACCTTACCTTATGATTTAGCGTTACTAAACCCTGTAATTATGCGTGGATTAGTCTGACGGACGTATGCCCCTTATTGTGTAACAGTTTTATTTCAGATGACGTCTTTGGATGTGACAACAGGCCACATTTTGGAAGTCGCTTTCCTTGTAACTGATTCTAACCTCAATATTGTAGCTGAAGGCCCAGATTTAGTCATCCATCAGCCTGATAATATATTGCAGTCTATGAACGAATGGTGTATCACGCAGCATGGGATGGTAAAGTGGCTTGTTCATAATTTGATATAAAGGTAGTAACTGTAGATAGGGTATAAGAATCCATATTTTTCTGATTTCCTACTTAAGTGTTGAGCAGACACAATCTCAGTCAGATTTCTTATTATCCTTCATTTCCAGTCCATCATCTGTGGTGGGTATATACAGTAGCTGTAATTAATGTTTTGTTTCAGTCAGGACTTACAGAGGCATCCAGAAACAGCAAGATTTCTATTGAGGAAGCTGAGCAACAGATATTGAATTTCCTACAAATGCATATTCCACCAGGTAAGATATAACTTCGCCCAAGTAAGTACATTTAGTATTGACATATACAAATACAGAGTTGTTAAGAATGCACATTTTTCCTCTAACAGGGTCTTGTCCGGTAGCTGGAAATTCTGTTTATATGGATCGATTGTTCATGCAGCATTACCTGCCACAAGTTGACAAGTACTTACACTACCACATTGTTGATGTGTCATCAATTAAAGAATTATGCAGGTTTGTTTAAAACAGTAGAATGCACAACCAATATGTGTCTTATAGTAGGGAACTCTTGCATGAAAATAACTCACTGTAATTACAATAGAGAAATAAAAGTTTAAAGTAGAATACAATACAAATCATACGTGTAAGCTTCTCCACTAGATTATCAACATTTTTGGGAACTTGGGTGCCACATGTGCTTCATACCCAATATCATTAACAGTTTCTTGCTATGTCCTCAGTATTGTGGAAGTCATGTCTCCCCATTTGGCAGTACGTAATGCCTTCATTTGATATAGCATCTTTGAATGAATTAATATATAACAAAGAACACAGTGTAGGAGTGATCAGGTCCCACTAATTTTGAATAGTATAATGATTTTTTTTTTAATATCAGCATTCACTTTTGCTCATTTTCAGACGTTGGTGTCCAAGAATGTTTGCAAAGACACCACATAAAGTGCGGAGTCATCGATCTCTCAGCGACATAAAAGAGAGTATTAAAGAACTTCAGTATTATCAGTCTTCTTTCTTCAAGACTGAACAAAAAACTGGTCTTGGGTAAATTTTTGGCATATTCTTGTATGTATGCTGTATACACACACTGCAGAGTTTCTGCTATGCATGGACTGAACAGATTAGTTACAGTGGGTGTCATAGGTATTAGGTTTAAGGTTCTCGTAGCAGTATAAAGATGATGTTGTCATTAAAGTCACAACATAAGTACCTATGTATGAAATTACATGATACCAATTCTCAGAAGACTTATTTCACAATTTTCTGTTGTAGAAAGCTGGGAAAGGTATCTCTAATATGTAATTAGTAATATCCCATTGGTTTGTGGAAACATTTCTAGAATAACAGTCAACAAAAGCCCATACTTAACTTACATACTCCATGGAACAGAGTCCTTCTTGAGAAGCTAACCAGTTTTCAGCTAGTCAACAAATTTCCCGCATTTTATGGAACCTGAAGGTTCATTACCACATTTACAAGTACCCGCCACGTGTCCCTATCCTGAGCCAGATCAATCCAGTCCATGCCCCCATCCCACTTCCTGAAGGTCCATCTTAACCCTTTAAAGACTAATGTCTACTATAGTAGCATCACCTACATGCTACATGCCCCGCCTATCTCATTATTCTCGATCACCCAGATACTATTTGGTGAGGAGTACAGGTCATTAAGCTCCTCATTATGTAGTTTTCTTCACTCCCCTGTTACCTCATCCCCCCTCTTAGGCCCAAATATTTTCCTCAGAACCCTATTCTCAAACACCATAAGCCCACACTCCTCCCTCAATGTGAGCAACCATTTTTCACACCCATACAAAACAGACAAAATTATAGTTCTCTATATCTTAATCTTTATATTTTTGGAAAGCAAACTGGAAGACAAAAGATTTGCACCAAATGATTGCAAGCCTTCCCTGACTTCAGTCTGCACTTTAGTTCTTCCTGAATAGAATTTTGATTCATTAAGGTTGCTCCCAAATATTTGAACTGTTCCACCAATTCAAAGGACCTCTTAACAGTCTTTATATTATAACATAATGCTGTTGCTCCTGGCAGCGTGGTTTCCCGCAAGGCTCATGACATCATGCCTCCAGAATGTTTATGCACTAAAAGGACATAAGACATGTAGCGAGTCCTTCCATGTTCTAGAGCAGCGTGGAAAAGCTCCAGGCATGTTATGAGCACGAGATAAGACTGGCAGGAAAAGAACAGTCCAGTCTTGTGACGACAAGCGAGTGTGTGTCTGTTAAGACCAGACATAGTGGGTACGAGTTGTGAAGTGGGTTTTGTGATTGAGGTACGGTGCTGGAGACTAGCATAGGGCAGCAAGCCCGTTGTGTTGATTGTAAAAACACGGAGAACTCGAGGAAGAAATAAGAATTATCTGTTCAGAGTAATATTTGAGATTCTGGTACAGTTTTTTTTTATTCATAACTGTTTCGATTGTTCCATTTGTAGTACGAATAAACATTGTTATTCGTTAACCAAAGGCCATTCCATTACAATATTGTGACTTCATCCTGCATTCTGATCTCAAGACATGACCACGTACTTAGTTTCATCACCATTTACTTCTAGTCCATTCTTCTTACTAGCAGCTACTAAGGCATCTGTGTTTTTCTTCATAGTATGTATGCTCTCACCCAGTATATTAACATTATCAGCCTAAACCAAATGCTGGTGTGTACCATTTAATTTCAAGCCATGCTGGTTTACCCGAACCCTCCTAATGGCCTACTGGCCTACTCTAAATCAAAGTGGAAAAGCAATGCCAATAAAGCATTTCCTTGTTTCAAACCATTCCTGATAGGAAACATGTCAGGCAAATAATTGCTGACTGTGCTACAGGTTTCAGTCAGACACATTTTTATTAGCCATAGCAGTGTCATGGGGATACCAAATTCAGTGAGAATATGATACAAAACCTCCCTCCTAACTGAATTATAAGCTTTCCTGAAGTCTATGAATAGCTGTTGCGCTTCATTGTATTTCCTTTTTTGTCAAGTATTTGAGGAATCCAGAATATATGATCAGTAATTGACTTGTATCGAAATCCACACTGATGTTCCCCGATAATTTCCTCTGCATATGGAGTTAAACTTGATAGCAGGATGTTGGATAAAATTTTGTACATTGTTGGCAACAGTGATATGGCTCTGTAATTACTAGAGTCTGTTTATCACCCTTCTTATAGATAGGTACAGTGATCGACTCCTTCCACTCCTCCGGTAATTCCTTCTTATTCCAATTAGAAATAATAAGTTTATGGATCTCAGAGCAAATTGTTCTACCCCGTGCTTTAATCAATTCTGCTGGGATTTGATCACTACCTGGTGATTTGTGTCTTTTTAGCTTTTCAATAGCTGTGCGACTCTTATGTACTGGGTGCGGCAAGAATCTGAAGTCGGGAATCCAGTGTGAACTATGTGGACATTGGTATCAGTATAGTTGTGGAAGCGTGAAGGCTCAAGCGACTGAGAGAGAGCGAATCGTAAATGTGATGTAGGACTGCAAAGGTGAGAATGCTACGGGAGGATCTGCAAAACGTGATGCGACAAATTGATGAACTGAAGGCTACAAACAGGGAGCTTGAAACAAAGTTACTAATGGCGGGAACTGGGAAGAGAGACACAATGCCTACAAAGTAAAAGGTTACAAAGTGTATGGTGGTTAGTGACTCAATATTGCACAACATTGGAGCAGAACATGCAGATATGATGGTGGAGTGCTTTCCGGGGATTATAACTGAACAGCTCGTACACAGAGTGATAGAAAAGAGGGATCTAGGTAGTCCAGAAACTGTTATTATTCACGTGGGTACTAATGATGTGAGAACAACAAGAAATCTTGATTTTGTAATGGGAGAAGTATACGCATTGGTGGCTACTGCAAAGAGGAAACTCCCGAACTGCAGACTTGTCCTGAGTGGAGTGTTGCGACCTAGGGATGTGTCATGGAGGCATATTGGGGCACTTAATGATAGATATGACTGGATAGCAAATGCCTTGGACGTTTGTTGATCCGAACAGCTGGATAGAGGACGGGGATTTTGCTAGAGTTGGACTGCATCTGAAAGGAAGAGGAAAGAGATGACTTGGACAGTATATGCTAAAGTTAGTGCACTTGATGTTGGATGATCGGCAAGGAGTAAGATGTGACAAATTTTGGAAAATGGAAATCACAGAACGAGGGATACCAAGGAAATGTGACAATCAGCAGTTGAAAAACAAAAGACTACACGAAAAAGATGAACCAGTGACTAGTATCTTGATGAGTATTGAAGTTGAAGTGGGGCCAAGGGTTAAATCTATAGCTGAGGCATATGCATATAGGACAGAAGGTAAGTCACTAGTTGTGCTGCAGGTTAAATGTAGGAGTGTTTATAATAAAGCAATATTAGCAATGCTGAAGTCTTCAGGGCTGATTTTGCAACTATCAGAAGGGATACGTCTGCCCGTGGTGGTGTGATTTTTATGTGTTAAAAATATCATTGCCTCTGCGTAGTTGTGGGTAGATGAGGATTTTGAGATGAACACAGTTGAAGTGAAAGGAATGGATCCAAAATATATGTGGGAAATTATAGGTATTCACAGAGCTCCAAATGAGGATATGTTGGCAATTGAAAGATTAACACCCTGTACCCAAGTAAGCGAAGCATTATAGGTGGTGATTTGAATTTACCTCAGGCAGATTGGAAAGGGGATGCGGAAGAAGTGAGCGGATTTCAGGTGTGTGTAAACAGTTTAGTTTGGGATAATGGTTATACTCAGGTAGTAAGCAGCCCCACAAGAGACAAGCTGTTGGATATTTACCTTCTCAGACCTGAAAGTTCACTTATCTCTTGTAATATTTTGCTCGGAATCAGCGACCATAATGGGGTTTTATTAGAAGTAGAATGGGATGAAATTTGTTGGGAGCCAGAAGTTGAAAGAATAGTCCTGCTTACCACAAAACAGATGTTTCAGGCTTGCAAGCATTTTTTCAGGAAAAGTTTAACCTGTGGGCTGGAAATGGCAGCTACATGGAGGAGATATGGAAAAGCTATAAGGATATAATTTTAGAGGGTATCAAACGTTATGTACCTCAAAAACTTCTGAGTAAAAATCCAGACTCTGAATACTATAATGAAGAAGTAAAACGGTTTAGGGTAAAGGTTAGGAAAATGTACAATAAGAGTAAATTTGGGCAGCCTTACCAAGCGGAACTGAAACAATTATCCAAGGAGTTACTGGTCGCAAAGAAGAAGGCTCAGGAAACATTTTTATATTCGGTCTTACAAAATTAAGGCAGATGTTGGACAGAGTTCTATAAGTATGTTCAATTTCCATGTACATTAAGGTGACCTTATACTGAGGGTACTTGATTGTATTGTGACTATTTCATTTGGGTATATCTTGTACTGTGGTTGTTTTAAATGGTTTTGTAATGTGTGGGTGTGTGTATATGTGTGGATTTTGTAATGTGTTTTGGTAATATGTATACTAGCACTCTTTGGCTACCCTGAGGTGTTTCCTTGCTTTTTCCTCAGCTGTAAGGCAAATGCCAGGGTAAAATTCACAAGACACGAAGACGGCACTGCCCGCATTCTTCCCAATTATTTGTTATTTGTGTTGTTCTATGTATTGTTTGTGTGTAAATGTGTACTGTACTACTGCCACTGGGTATCAACCCAATTGCAGTTGACAAATATCATATCAACCTCAAAGTCACTCAGCTTAGCCACTAGTGACTGTGCTGTATATATTTGTCTGCCTAACATCATTAACCCCTGTACATTCAATAGCTGAGAGAAAAGGTTCCTCCACCTAGCCCAAATACTGTGGGAGTCTGTAACCAAATCACTCATCTCATCCTTTACTAATTAATTCTAGGTTGGTGACCCTGCTTAGTCAGTGAAGCCCCTATACAAGTGTCTGATATTTTTGATCCGTTATTTTCAGGTTCGTCAATTGTAGCTTTCAGATATTCCTTCTCTTTGTTCCCGAAATGTCTACTAGCTTCATGTCGTAACATTGTTTACATTATATACATTGCTTTGGTTTGGATCCTGTAACCACTGTATTTTAGGCTGCAACAAAAACCCATACCTTGAAATAACTGCAAGTACTCAGGGAAGTTAGATCTTACTGCCTATGAAACATCATTATATAGTATCTTTATGTATTCATTGAGGGTTGCAAGATAAGATGAAGTCAAATGCCCAAAATGTTTAGGAGGTTAGGTAACACAATTTGAAAGATGCTGAATATATTTACTATAGTTAACTAGAACTGATTATGCACAGTGAAGAAATAATCCACTGATAAGTGCCTCTTCCCTTTCCATAAGTGTTACTGATCAAAATACTTGCAACATTTCCTCCTATTTACTATACTACAAGTGTAAGAATTGCAGAATACCATAATTTGAGTACTTTCCATGTAGCCATAAATAAGGTTAACTAGTTTATAGTTGCAGTCTTTGGAGCAAAGAATGTCATATGAAACACAGAAAGAAATGGCAATCTGGCAATATAATTTGTCTTCTGTCTTTGAAGTGGAAGAGGGTCAGTGATTACCCCCAAACATGGAGTGACAAGCTGCAAGAATCATCCAAGAACTCTCAATTCTGTAAGGTAATTTGTACATTAAAAGCCATTTCACACCATTCCACAACGTTTATTTTGTACACACAAAGAAATGCATAAAATTAATCATACACAACCAATTCTAACATTTAACATTAATTCACAAGAAAATATCTTCCGATGATCACTTTCACAGTGCAGCTTAAAAGGCAAGTTTCATAAAACTGCCATTCATTAATGTCAGAAACTACTCTTTACAAAGAAGCAAGATATGCTGTGAGAATAGCGCTCACTCCAAGTGCACCATACCCTGTCAAATATACTTCCTTCATGGTGAGAAATTTGCCAAAGTCCCAAGCCTGCAAGAAAGAACATCATTATCAATTTCACAAAGAAGCACAGGAAGAAGGAACATGGCAGTAGCTTTCAGAATGAACACAAGTAACTGCAGTACAAAACAAGATCAGGTTTTAGGTTACTTAGCAATGCCATAACTCAGTAAATTACTTGCACTGAGAAAAATTACACTTACCAAGTGTCTAATGCCATTTACAAAATGAAAGCAGAAAGGAAAGGCAAGAGCCGCCTTGGCTAAGATAATTAATGTTGGGCTCAGATGCATATTTTGAAGTGCAGCCACGTTTTCTGAGAAGTGGCCACTCATGAAAAGACCACCTAAAATTAATAAAAGTTGCATTCTTTCAAAATGACGACACAAATATACCAGGAAGTAGTGCAAAAAATTGAACATTCGTTGTATGGTGCATTCATTTGGTGAAAAATGTAGATTGTAGCAGTCACATAATGTGGCAAAATTAACTGTACTAACACTACAGAATCCAAATGGCATTTCCACCACATCACACAATATTTTAGACAGGACTAGAAATACATTCTTAACAATCCCAATCACGGTAAAATTCCATTAACCTGGCACCCATGGGACTGAGCAGGTGTCATTATGAGATGGCGCCTGCACTGACCCAAGTTCTTACAGGTAATATTTTGTTCCTGCTGCTATACGCAGCCTGCACAATTAATGAGAGGAGTATTACACTTGGATATCCCCTTCTGCTGGTTGTGGCTCGTCAGGGTCCTCTTCTGTGTTTTCTGGTGTCTTCATAGCTGTTGGAGTAGGAGACAATGGGACAAGAGCTGCCACAACAGTCAAACGTGCCTCCGAGAGCTGCCATTTCATTGTTGAAACCTTCCTCTGGTAAAGAGCTGAACTTTTAGTCTTGAGACTGGTTTCCTCAAGTGTCAGATTATCAGGAGTGCCAGATTATCAAACACCAGATTAAAGGAATTTTACTGTGCATAAATGTATGTTGTCAAATGTACAATACTCAATTCACATCTATAGTGCAGCCATATGTTATAATTCTAGCACCTGTCAAACTGCTACACATGTAAACTTACCTACTCCCCACATGGTTACAATGCCCCCAAGCGCCATGCCAGTTGCTCTGTGTGTGAGTGACAGCATCCACGTTAACTGCGGCTTGTATATGGTGAGATGAGGTGACTGAGGACGACCCAGTCTTGCATTCTTAGCAGCAAAGTCTTCATTGTCTCTTAGAGCTGCGGCATGTGATGCACTAGCAACTGGAACTTTTAACCTGCAAGGCAAGGATGTTACTTACTCAAATAACAGAACAGATGGCAGCTGCTGGTAGAAGTCAGAAAACACATGGACTTAAAATACAATGGAAATGAAGGGACTTTTAAGTTCTCACAGCAGTACCAAGCTTAATCTTCTCCCATGTGACAAAGTGTACTTAGGCAACTGGGTACCAACGTTTTAGAGAAACCTGTCTACCACATATACAAAATTACATCTAAGGAGAACGTAAGAATGACCTGTGGGGAAAACAGTGGATTGAGTTTATTCAAGGACGAGACATGACATTCGTATTCTAATTTGTTCCCAAAGCCTTCAATAATGGATGCTATTTGAAGTAAAAAGCGCTGCTTGACTTCATTTTTCAAGGCCCAACTTCAAATAGGGAGGAATACTTATTAGCAATGCAAAGAGCTGCTGTAAATCCCTCAGATTTAAGGACATGTAACACACAAAATAAACTATGTTTGAAAACCTGAAAAATGGCGTTTTTATTCAGAACACATACAGTAATATCTAGTTCACATAACACCTGATTTCCATTACATCGTGTATAATACGATGAAACTCGAAATCATGATTTTCAGAACCTCTGGTATCAACTTCCGCAGCATATCCACTAATGTTTCAGATTTCCGTTGTAATAATGGAGATTCGTATTACTTTGCAATGGGCTGAAATTTCACTTTAATGCTGCAGTCGGAAATTCTATCAGTCTTTCCGTTACAACTTACCTAAAGGGCAATGTTCCACGAACCAGACAGCCTGACAACGGTTTCAATACAACAATCCTGCAATTAATTTTCATACAGTTTAACAGACTGAATAATACAACTTATACACCTTCATTTGACACTAAGAACAACAGTTTAATTATTCAGTTATACAATTGTAGTACCATTACCTACTGCACTGAAACGCCATTTCTTATAACCTACCACTTCTGCTATGGGAAACACGGATCGCATGTATTCTGTTCCAGGAACACGATTTACTACGGGAAGTATAAGATGCGGAAATTTGACTGCCTGATTGTAACCTCCGTATGATGATGCGATCACAGAATGCGCATAACTAAATCCATGGTCAAATAGCGAAGATCCGATGGGGTAACTGTTGAAACTACATTGTCCGCATATAAAATGAAATTAGTATTGATACCACAATTTTATGATAGGTAAGATTCTCATTGAGTTTTACATCCCTAGGAAACTTGTAAGGTTAATAAAGATGAGTTTGACTGAAACATATAGCAGAGTCTGCATAGGCAATAATGTGTGTAACAAGTTCCCTATTAGGAATGGTTTGAAGGAAGGAGATGCTCTATCACCAGTGCTTTCTAACTTTGCTTTAGAGTACGCCATTACGAGGGTTCAGGTAAACCAGGATGGCTTGAAACAACATGGTACACATCAGCTTCTGGCTTATGCCGATGATGTTAATATACTGGGAGGAAGCATACATACTCTAAAGGAAAATGCAGAAGCTTTAGTAGCTGATACTAGGGAGACTGGACAGGATGTAAGTGCTGATAAAACTAAGTACATGGACCTGTCTCGAGATCAGAATGCAGGACGAATTCACAGTGTGAAAAGTGATAATAGTACCTTCGAGAGGGTGGGCGAGTTTAAATATTTGGGAACAACTTTAACAAATCAAAATTCTATTGCGGAAGAAATTAAGAGCAGATTGAGGCCAGGAAATGCCTGCTATCATTCGGTGCAGAATCTTTTGTCTTACGGGTTGCTATCCAAAAATTTAAAGATCAAGATATATAGAACTGTAATTTTTCCTGTTGTTTTATATGGGTGTGAAACTTGGTCGTTGACACTGCGGGAGGAAAGGAAGCCGAGGGTGTTTGAGAACATGGTGTTGAGGAGAATATTTGGACCTAGGAAGGGCGGGGAAACGGGGGAATGGATGAGATTGCATAATGAGGAGCTCAATAATTTGTACTCCTCACCCAATAATGTGCGGGTTTTAAAATCGAGAAGAATGAGATGGGCTGGGTATGTGGCGCGTATGGATGAGGAGAGGGGGTGTATATGGTCTTGGTGGGGGAAACCAGAGGGAAAGAGCCCACTGGGGAGACCTACGCGTAGATGGGTGGATATTAGAACGGATGTCCAGAAGGTGGGATGTGGGTATATGGACTGGATTGGGCTGGCCCAGGATAGAGACAGGTGGCGGATGCTTGTGAGTGCGGTAATGAACCTTCGGGTTCCGTGAAATGCGAGGAATTTCTTGATTAGCTTCAAACCAGTTGGCTTCTCAAGAAGGACTCTGCACCAAGGAGTAACTAAGTATTACAGGAGATATGACACATGAGAAAGAACTCACCACCAAAGCGTTTGACAACTCTATGAATGCAAGTAGTATTCACCTTCCGCCTTGGTATTAGTCGCTCTGATCCATGGTCACTTCTTCTTGGCCTACTAGATGATCCGTGCTAGATGGTTTGTTCTCCATGAATTGTCTGCCTACATGATCTGTGTCACATCTGTGTACTCTGCCCCAACGTGTTGCGCGCAAATGTTGGCACGCGTGTGGCTACGAATCGTACAGTATGCCGTACAGAAATGAACCTGTATGGTACTAAAGTTGGTTGGAACACGGAAATGTAGTTTAGTTTAACAAATGTTATAACAGATTTCGACTAATCTGACGAGCGATAATTTCATTTACACACTTAACTGTAAGAAAATAAAACCGTATAATGTATGACAAATGAAAATAAATGCCATGTAGATTTCCGCTTGTAGTTGGTAATAATTATAGCCATATCCGGAAATTTTTTTTTATAGTACCAACCAATAGAAATTAGGGATTGATTGTTAGTAGCCAATCATATTCAATGTCACATTCCGATTTGGCATATTGGCGTCGGTTATGGATGTTGTCAACAGTTTAAGCACGCCATAGACTTTTTTTTGGGTAAGGTGTAAATGTTATTGTCACGTATAATTAAAATAAAATTAGTTCTGAACAGTATATTTTTAATATAAGACAGTTAAGACGTGAAGTAATTATTTTATTCTACATCTGTCGTAACATTATTATTTTGAGGTGATTGGCGTTGTTAATTTGCAGTAAAACCTCTTTACGAACTGTTCACTTCGAAATAATACGCATTGGGTTAGTATCGGATGCTTATCTGTGTAGGATTATTTTCATTATTATAATGCTACGCGTTGAACTGTCGTGAGATCGAAGTTCATTGTGTTGGTTTGACTGTCGGTGCTAATGACCGACCCGTTGGGTCATGTATAAGTAGTTGCACAGAGTTGATTTGGCCGTTGCTTAAAATAGAACGTGTGTGTCAAATGTTAAATATGTTTTGCCTCTGGAACTTCAGAAGCTCAAGTACATTGTGATGTGTTATAATCCTTGTTTGCATGTTTGTGATTATTTAGGACTATAAACCACTACAATTAAGTCAATATATATATATATATATATTTTTTTTTTTTTCACAACATAATTACACCTATAATTATGCTTTTGACCTTTTGGAATTTCCCTGACCACTGAATTTATGAAGTGGGTTAGGTTAGTCACTTTTTTGTGGAGTTATTCACTTCTTGCATGTGTCTGAATTTCCCTCTTTGCTTTGATTTTAGTGTTTCAAGGAATATGTATTTGAAACAAACAGCACCACCAGCTACAATGGATGTTAAGTTTTACAAACCCACAATAATTTCACAATTATTAGTTTTGAATGGGAAATAATATGATTCATTATATGTGGGATTGTTGGCAGATCATCCATTTCTATCATGTTTCCGATATGATGTTCTTATTGGAAGCAAAGCTCGGATCATTGAAAGAATGTTATAAAGGTGCAGATGACAGTGTAGGCTCCACCACTGTGTTACTGTAGATAACTGGATGCATGGGACCCTTAACAAGAAGCACGTTAATGAACCAGTTCAATCTAATGAGTAATAAACAGTGAAGCTACTGAAAGGAATCTCCATTTTGTGTCATTACCAGTCATCACAGACCAGTGGTTAGCACCCCTGTTTCATTTTCATGAGGTCCCTGGTTTGAATTTTGGCCAAGAGACTGGCTGTTATTGTGGTTTTCAACAGCCTAGATAAATATCAGGGTAGTTCAACTCAGGCCACAGGTGGTGCCATTCAGATTGTCCAGCTCTTCACGCACATACCATCAACACTTCTTTATTCACATCCTTTTCAATTCATTTTTCAACAGCTGTTCACAGCACTATCAAATGACTGGAAATAAAAATCACACAAAGAAGAGAGTAGTTTGTCATGTAATGTTAAGAAAGCTAGAGTGATATATGTTACTGGGGTGGGTTTTTAATTTTTAGCATATGGTTTATGAAAAATATGAGTATTATTTGAAGGGAAAAAGATAAAAGTATGAAGGAAACTGCAATTTATGGAAAATTAAATGGAGATTATACAGTATGTCTTATTTTTTGTTGCCCAAATATGTTAAATATATTTGTATGGGTTCTTTATGATTAAAATTCATTGTTATTTTGTTTGTGTGTGTGTATTAACTGGTATCTGATCCATAAAAGTATGAATTTAAATGTGTAACTTGTGCCACTATTGGCAGACAACATGTTCTGCGTGACATTCAGAATATAGCACTACTCATTACATCAGACTTGTAAATTTGTTGTGATTTTTTAATAGCTGCTTAAGGTTTTATCTGTAGTGGAAACAGGATTCCATTTTGGAATATACGTTTTAGAAAAAGTATTTTTGTTTCCTTGATCACTATCAAAGATTGATAATCTCTTTGGGTGTGTCAACTTTGTGTTTGGGCAGTATGTGTGAATGTTTTATGCCTTGGTTACCAGTAATTGTAATGAAGAATAGATATTTTTAAAAACTTTGAACTGTCCAAAACTTTGGTACACAGATGTAAACATATTGTTTGTTGTAGAGCAGCATACTTGCACAGATTTTATATTTATGGTGGTAATTATACATGCAGTTAACGAGAAGCTAAATGACTTGTACTCCTCACCCAATATTGTGCAGGTGATAAAATCGAGAAGAATGAGATGGGCTGGGCATGTGGCGCGTATGGGTGAGGAGAGGGGGGTGTATAGGGTCTTGGTGGGGA
>Ga0123355_10010250_pt1 | contig 14332 bp, 8 predicted proteins | sample TergutEmb28metaG_3_FD_89872 | JGI IMG/M metagenome (GOLD analysis project Ga0123355, IMG submission 89872) | Embiratermes neotenicus P1 segment gut microbial communities from Petit-Saut dam, French Guiana - Emb289 P1 | ecosystem: Host-associated > Arthropoda: Insects > Digestive system > Gut ...
AGACTAAAATTCTTGCTTTTAACATTTGTTTCTTGTTGAATCAATTGCTTGCTCTCCCTTTTCATGAGCAAGCTAAAATTAAATCCCTGGTTTTTTGAGTTCATCTAGCACAACGGGTTAATTTAATGCTACTATGTGATACAATATCGGCATTCAATGGCAATATTCATTTACTGTACGGCAGAATGGAGGCGATATATATATGCCGTTAAATAATCTAAACAGGGCTTTAACAAAGGCAAATCGGACACTAACTAACGTAAACAGGACAAAAAACACTGTGCGAAACATAAGTAACCAAGTAGACCGAAGCCGGAAACAGCGTGAACAAAAGGCGAATGAACGCACAGCAGAACTTGCTTGGAAGTGCAGTTGCGGGCAAACAAATCAGACAAATTTCTGTGGTAATTGTGGAAATCCCCCAGCCGTATGTCCGAACTGTGACATTATAGTGGATACAAAATTCTGTCCTGATTGTGGCTCGGCACCAACAACGTAATATGACAATTGGCCGCGCAGACGCGCGGCTTTTTTGGGGTGTGTTTTCGCAACTTCAATGATATGCCCTGATTTGGAATGGAGGATGATACAATGGGAAACGGAAGACAACACAAACGCAGACCAGGTATGCTTGGCAATGAACATAGAGTTTCTCCTGAAAGTATCTTATTTGGAGCAGTGATTTTGCTTACGGTGATTTCATTTTTGTCATTGTCCTTGGATGAAAATCATCAGGTTTTTGTAATTGTTGCTGTTGCGGCGATTGCAATTTTGTTTGTATTGGGGTTGATTTTATTCAACCGCCGAAAGCGTAAGCAAGCGCGAAAAAAATTTGAAGATGCAAAAATCGACCGAATGTTAAGCAAACCTCTTGCTACCTTTGGTAAGGAAGAAGACGAAGCCACAAAACTGGCTAAATTATATGAAAACGACAAATAGATATAAAATTGTGTTTACAAGCTGTTGCAAGCAGGTTTCAGAAGAAGTCTAATGAAGGAGTGTGTATATGATGTTCAGTAAAATACCCATATCCGTGAAAATATGGAGAAGAATCACTCTTGTTGTTGCCTTGACTCCTCTTGTTCTTTTTACTCTTGATCACTTCTTTTACGATCCTTTTGTAAAAAATGCCCTCGAAACTTCTGCTGTGTTAATTCTAATGGGTGCCCTTTTTCTTTCCCCATTGACATTTATTTTTAATCGGTGTCCGGGAAAGGATTGCCGAAAGTACGACCCCGGCGGACATGTGGGCGATAGCTGTAGTTATTGCGGGGCAGATTTGCACATTTCTCCAAAGAATCACCCTTCAAATAGAAGATGGTGGTAAGGTTGAGGTGCGAAGTGAACATCATATGTATTTACACAAAAGGGGACGCATTTATGAGAAAAATAATTTTATGCTTGGCGTTGATGATTGCTGTCTTAGCAGGCTGTTCCGCTCGAAATAATTTGGAATACGAAATCGTAGACGCTATATTGGAACCTCTCTACGAATTTGTTCCTGAACAAATTTATGAACCGATTTACGAACCGATTTATGAACCTGAACCGCAACCCACAAATGAACTTGAGTTACCCGATACTGTAACCGTTACATTATCGCCGCATTCGTGTTCGTGCCAACTCATGCCTATCAGAGGTGTTATTATTGATTTTTACGGTCATATATTGGACTGCGGCACTGTGCCTTGGGACAATGAATGGTTTGAAATAGAAATAATGAAGGAAGACGGCACGCTTGCAATTATTGTTGGGATGCATTATACGCGGTTTTTCTTCGACAGAAAGCCGACACCTGGAACGGAAATCACGGCGTACATTGCTTACGACTCCCCTGTTTTTATAAACACGCCGCCGCTTTATATTGCGACTGCCATTTTTGCGGACAACGCGTCCGGCATTCTATTTTGTTGCGCTGGCTTGGATGAAGAAACTTCCTTTATTATTTCACGCGATACATATTATTTTGAAATTGCAGACGGTCATTTTCCTCGCCTAGATACATTATGCAGAAGAACTGAATGGTGCAGAAGGTTCCAAGGGTTTGTAAACGCGGCAGAGCGCGAGGGTTTTCTTAACGGCAGGGTGATTTTGTATGATACCTCTTACAACGGGTTGCCTATTATGCAAAGCATTATCCCCCTAAGCAATCGTATCCCCATGCCCGAATGGATGCGGGATAGATATGATGAATCCCCAATAACCTTAACTTTTACAGATTACATTTTCCCTGCCGATGCATTTGAAACACTTGATTTGCCGATATTTGTGAATGGAATAGAACTTGACGCGCCACCACCGATTTTATACTCGGATGGAGCTACCATTTTAGTGCCATTTAGAAGAATATTTGCCGCCGGAATAGGCTTTGGCAATTACGCACAAATGACGCTCGAAGGGGATTTGATGTTTGGTGGAGGTGGTGGTGGCTCAGAAAATAGCCATTGGCAGATTGGGCGAGGGTATTGGCACGGTATTGGTAGCGGACGCTCTATGTGCGCGCCACCAATCATAGTTGGCGGGATTATTTACGTGCCTTTTCTTTCAGGCATAGGAACAGCTACTTTTGGTGGCGCGTGGATTTTCCAAGACTGGCTCGATGCCTTTGGTGAAGGGTTTCAGTTCGGGGCTTGGGTAAATTGGGCGAATTGGCAAGACACTGTAATAACGGAAGAGGAATTTGCGGCGTTTTCGATTGTAATAAACGGTGTTGAAATGGATTCTTCTCCTCCAGTTTTTGATGACAACGAAAGGCGCTTTAGTATTTTAATCCCACTTAATACAATTGTGGAGGGATTTGGCTATACTTTTGTTCGCGAAGAAGACGGTATCCTTTTCTTCCACGACACCTACGGGAAAGAACTTCGGCTTTGGCCACATGACGTAAATGGTGAAACATATATATCCTTACATGGTTTCCATAGCATTCTTTACAATGGGCAAATTTTAATTGAAAGCAGATAATAACAGAGCAAACCTGCTGATTGCTAATTCCTTATTTTACTGTCTTTCATTATGTTTCGCTATTGACCATGCCCATGTTTTTAGAATTGTCACTGAGAAAATATTTAGGAATTGTCTCCTGTCACGCATGAGGAGTTGGTATTTATGACTAAAAATGATATTTTGCAGTACCTTTATTAGATATAAATATGTAATTTATTTACAAAAAAATCTATGGAACAAAATACACTAATAGGCGTTTTAATAAGTGTAACATTAAGATACGTGTATCCATCAACCCAAGGCACAGGTCAACTACTCCCCTAGCGTGTAAACCACACGTACCATCGTCCGTCTTTAAGCAACAAAAACCCATGGTTATGATTCTGTGTTATGGGTGATGGATACAGGAACTAGATAATATTAAGGCCAAAAAGGCCAAAATATATTTTCAATAAAAATACATTTTGAAATAAAGAAAGGTCGAGGATTATGAAAAAATATTTGACTTTTGGGGTATCAAGTATTATGGCATTGGCCGTGTTTTCTGCTTGTTCAACAGCGGCGGCACAGCCGTCACCTATTGCCACTCCTCCTGTACCGGAGGTAGCTTTAGTGGAGGATTCCGTGGAAGATTCAATCGAAGATGATGTAAATCAAGGCCAGTTTGACTTTCCGCAAGTTGTTTTCCCAAACTTTATTGGGATTAGCGGCACTGTAACAGAAATCCATCCATTCTATCAATATGAAGATGGAGAAGCTATTCCCGTAGAAGGAAATTTTTCGGTATGGCTTGAAACTGAAGATGGAACGGTTGTTTTCAACGTAGACCATCATACATTCCTTATGATGGATGATAAACCAGAAGTAGGCAAAGAAGTTATTGGCTATTTTGATGGCTGGCTTCCAGTAGCTTTAATATATCCACCGCATTATCACGCAAGGGTTTTAGCACCTGAATTTTCGGAAGAATTCCCCTATAGCTTACATGTGAGCCTTGTAGATAGTGTACTTGTAGGCAATGCAGATAACTATATGCCAATAGGCGAAGTGGCAATTTCACTAGATTCTGAAGGAGGCCGCCCACTTTTGCTTGTAATTGAAGATGAAATGGAAATCATTCTACAGGACGGAACCCCATTTGAAGGTGAAATAGCTTATTTGGAAAACCGTTCAGTGGTTGTAGTGACTAACATTGAAGATAACACCCATAAAATAGTTGTATTATTTGAAAGAGCAGTTCATCCTATACACCACTTGACCGACGAAGAGTTAGCTATGATTGAGGGTGGCATTGAAGGCGGAGACGGATTTGCTACTAACGATAGTTTAGTAGACAATTGGTCAGGTGGACTACTACTAACACAGGAAGATTTAGATATGCTTTGGAGCAATATGCTTGACCCAGATGCGCAAATTATAGTGGATGGTACAACTCTTGATTCACCTCCTGCCCCATTTGTTAATCGTGAAGTGGGCGCGGTAATGCTTCCGGTTGCATATATTGCAGAAGCTTTGGGATACAATGTTGTTGGTGAAGGCGCGGAAGTTGTGATTGGCCCTGGCATTATCTTTACTGTAGGGGTAGATAGTTATGCTTTTGCACGTATGGCACCAGTTCAACTAGGTGCCGCACCAGAATTGCATGATAATGTACTTTTTGTTCCAATGCAATTTTTCTATAATGTATTGCCAGGCGTGGCTTATATACAAGATGGACATATTATCATCTATAGCGAAGCACCTGATTGGGGCGAAATTGAATTTATCGACTAGTTTGATGATTCTATTTGGCAATCCCATTGACCATTTGAATTTGCGGCAACGCTATAGTATTTGGTATCATCAAAAGAAAGCCCGTAGCGATTTCCAGCTACGGGCTTTTTTGGACGCGCCACATATGGCGAATAAGTCTAATAACTAAGTTGTTACCCTTCTTCCAATTTGCATTTAACTGATGGTACAATTTCCATTTCTAAAAAAGCTTCATCCCAATAATCCGCATATCGTTGATATAACTGATATTGTCGTTTTCGCAAATTTGATTTGAAATTATATGCGTCAATTTCCCATTCTTGCTGTAGTTTTTTTATTACCTGTTGCATTTCTTCCTCAATGTGAGCTTCATATTCCTGAACAAGTTCTTGTAAGGTGGCTCTATCTAGGGGGAAACTAGTCTCCCCAGTTATACGCACATCTATAGTACAATGCAAGCGTCCGTCTTCTTCGCTAAAATGCGGCGTTGCACTATGGCGGCGCACTACCATTGAAATAGGACGTTCTTCATGCTCAATTGTAACTACGGCACCCTTGCACTTTTTGTCTTTCGCCCATAATAACCCACGTGTTTCATAAGCATCCAGTTCCCCCGCTAATTGATTGCCCTTTACAGCCATTGCACCCTGCAATAGAAAATGACCATCTTCCTCTCTGATTGAAGGAATAAGGGCAGTACCAGTGGCTCGCAATTGCGAATAAACAGTTTCTAGGTCGGCATGGAAAGACATTCCGCCACTTTTTTCTGCTAGACGGTTAAAATGAATTACATAATAGCCTGGTTTTGATTCGCCAGGGGGCTTTGCAGCTAGAATTTCTGGTACATTTGAAGGAGTAACTAAAATGCCTATTTGTCGGTCAATTTCTGGAAGTTGTTCCAAGGAACTTAATGCTTCTTGAAATAATTTGCCATCCTCCAAAATTTCCTTACCGATAACAACTGTTTTGGCATGTCCTAGAAATAAATGGCGACTAGAATGAGAATTTAAGGCTTTAATAGCTTCAACGATTGTTCGCCCGTTAGCCGCTTGATTGGCCTCATTTTTATCTTTATCAGAATCGTCAGATTCATCGGAATATCCCATAGCATCTCCGCCAGGAGAATCCTCAGCTATTCCCGTTGGTGCCGCCACAAAGAAACTAAAATAGCCATTTTTATCTTCTTTTTCATCTTTTTTGTCTGTTATTTCTTTTTTGCGTTTATTATCGTGTTTGTCATGCTTTTCGTCTGTCTTATCTGTGTTGTTTGTATCCGTTGTTTTGTTGAGTTCGCTTGGCTTGTCTGTTGTTTTGTTAAGTTCGCTTGGCTTGTCCGTTGCTTTGTTGAGTTCGCTTGGCTTGTCTGTTGTTTTGTTGAGTTCGTTTGGCTTGTCTGTATCGGTTGCTTCCTCAGTTTTGTTATCATTACTTGAATCATCATCTTCATCGTTGCTTTCTTTTGCGACTTCAGCGTTTTTGGTTTCATCATGATTATCTTTTTCGTTTTCTTCATCTTTTGCTTCGTTTTTCTCGTCATGACTGTTATTTTTATCTTCATTTCTGTCTTCATTGTCAAATCTATCAAGCCCTATTGCTATTGCAAAAGCACGGTCTTCTAGTTCCACTCTATCCCAACAACCCGTAAGAAAAATGGCAACCATAGCAAGTGAAATTGCCGTACTTGCCAACATTTTTTGACCTCTTTGCATCTTTTTTTGCAACCATGTGATAAACCATAACAAAATTGGCAGACCTACCCAGAATACTAACCCAAATCCTAATACAACCCAATCAAGCAACTGAAAAACTTGTTCACGGCTTAAGGGTAAAAGCGCGACGCATAGTACAATAATTCCGCATACAACAACCCAATATCCATGCCGTATTTGTTTGCCCCATTCACGCGCTAGTACCGCACTATAAAATAATGAAGCGGAAAGAAATGCAAAGACCGACAACATCCAGAAGCTTAGTATTAAAGCCGATTGTCGTTCTATAATACTTCCTGGAATGTTTAGCATATCCATCATTTGCAAAACTGGCCATGGTTGTGCCTGAGTATTTTCTGCTGTGAATTTTGCTAGAGCCGCCACGGTTATTAATGTCATCAAAGCCACCACGAAAATCATAGCAGACATTGCAACTTTGCGGCCTTCGCGCGGCTTATTAAGATATGGGAAGGCCAAAAAGAAAAATTCTAGCCCAGTAAACATAAAACCTAATCTAAATAACCCTAGTGCAATATCCTGTGGTGGTGTCACCATTACGGGCATAAGATTGCTTAAATCAAGGTTAAAAAGCGCGATTATGCCTAATGCTATAAAGGGCAAAAAAATTATCATCATTAGGATTTCAGCCATACGTGCGCGAGTTTCAATGCCCTTGTAAGCCGCATATGCAGCTACACATAGCAACGTAATGTAAACCGCTACCGATGGAGTACGGAAAAGTAGCAAATCTCTAATAATCCATCCAAAAAGCCGCAATTCTAATCCAGCGCAAAAAATGATTTTTGCCCACAAAGCCATTGATAGGACGAAAGCAATTGGACTTGTGAGCAAGCGTCGCGTATATGAAACAAAGGTTTCTGAACCGAATTTTCCAGCTATTCCGCCTACAAGTGTAGTAAATATCAATCCTGGCACCAATAATAATAATGCTAATATCCAGCCATCCTGTCCAGCATAATCTGCCGCACGGCGCGGCAATACTATAAAACCAGTACCAAACGCTTCCAATATAAACAAAATCTGAAATTGCCGTAAAGTGATAGTTTCATTTGCTGAAAGCAATATATTACATCCTTTCTTAAGAAATCCTACAAAACATTAGGATGTGTTTTTGGAACACACCCTATTTGCTTTTATCTTTTAAGCGTTGCGTATTATCAGGGTTAGCAAAAAATGGTCGTTTTTTCATAGCGAAAAGTGGCAAACGGAAAATGCTGTCCTTATTATCCTGATATTGGTTGAGTTCGGCGGCGGCATAAGGATAAAGATATGGAATATTAAAGCTTTTGAGTGAAGCCAAATGAATCAACAGTATCAATAACCCTGCCCAAAATCCTAAAAGCCCAAGTATGGCCGACAATATGATAACGAGATATTTTGACAATCGGAACCCAGCTACCAGTGATACATTAGGTATAGCAAAATTGGATACACCAGCCAACGCCACTACAATTACCACTATTGGACTTACTAGCCCTGCTTCTACAGCCGCCTGTCCGATTATCAAACCACCAACTATGCCAATTGTGCCACCGGCGGCACGTGGTAAACGTATGCCCGCTTCACGTAGCAGTTCAAAAGCCGCGTCCATCATTAAAATTTCAAGTACTGCGGGAAATGGAACTGGATGCCGCGCTTCAGACATTTTCAAAATCATTAACAAGGGAATCATTGAAGGATGAAATACAGTAGCGGCAATGTAAAAACCCGGCAAGGCAACCGCAAATACTGCGGCAATATAACGTATTACCCGTACAAAGGACATTATTTGCCAACGATTATAATAATCTTCTGAAGCTTGGAAAAAGGAATTCAAAGTAACAGGCACGATTATTACAAACGGCGTATTATCAACAATAATAGCTATACGACCTTCTAAAATGGAGGCGGCAACCTTGTCAGGTCGTTCTGTCATTTGTACCTGTGGAAATGGGGACAGCCAATCGTCTTCAATAAATCCTTCTATATAGCCACTATCAAGAATGGCATCAATATCAATTTCGGCCAGACGCTTTTCAACTTCTTCCAAAATGGCCGGACGGACTAAATCGGATAGATACATCAATGCTATATCTGTCTCGCTTCTACGTCCCACACGAGAATGCTTTACTTTTAGATGCGGGTCGCGTATCCGGCGGCGTACAAGGGCGGTATTAAAGCGCACAACTTCATTAAAAGCCTCTCGTGAACCATGTACCACCACTTCTGTATCAGCATCATTTACTCCGCGGTTTGGAAATCCCCTAGAAGCTATAATAATGGCTTTGGGATAACCATCTATTAGCAAAAGCGTTTCGCCCGCAAGTATGTTAAACATGATTTCGTCAAAATCGTCTAACTCTTTAATATCTGCTGTATCCATTCCACAATCTTTGAGAATGTCAAATGTAGATTTTTTATTAGAAACGTCTTCTATGGAAGAATGTCTTGCACTAAAACGTTGTAATGGGGCTATAACCGTCAATTCCACTGCCATACGGTCAGTCATCATGTCTATGTAGGCAACATATACCCACAGAGACTGGTCACATCCTAACGGAAATTTACGGTCAACAAAATCGTGGCAATCTGTAAAGAGTTCCTTCATTTTGCTTATATTTTCTTCCATAACAGGATTAAGCATATTTCCCCTCTTTCATTACTTTTTTCTTAGCTATTTTTCTAAACAGTCAGCCTCTAAAACCTATTATTTGAAATAAAGGGGAATTTATTCTATGGAAAATGATGGTACAGAATGTTGGATTAAAATGCTAAATAAAGATACTAAAATTAAAATAGCAGTATAGTTGACAATATTAAAATTTTCTTGTAGATTATCAGGGTACTAAAAAAATTTGAAAGGGTGTGGATATGAATTATACGAGTTATAGTTATATGAAATCAAGGCAAGAAATCAAGGCTATAGCTAGAGAAGCTATGGGCGAACAGCGGGGTACTGCTATTCTGCTTGGACTTATGGTGATATTGGTGGGTGGTGCTTCTGGAGTTTTAGATATGCTAGTCATGGAAGCCTTTGGCACTGGTTTGATGTATTGGGTGGTTTATTGGGCTGGCATGGCTGTCATTTATGTAATGAGTGTCAATATGATTGGGGAATACATAAAAATATATAATCGTGAAAGAGCCGATGTAGGAGCAATGTTTTCGGGACTTGCAGTCAACTTTTTTCGGAAACTTGGTGGTACGTTGTGGATGAGTCTTTTTATATATCTCTGGTCATTGCTACTTATTATCCCTGGTATTGTCAAGGCGTGCCATTATTACTTTACACAAAATATTTTAGCTGACTGTCCAAATGTACTAGCGACAGATGCAATAAAAATTTCTATGCGTATTACTCAGGGGCGTAGATGGGAAGTATTTGTATTTGTTTTGAGTTTTCTTGGGTGGGCTATACTCTCAATCTTTACTTTGGGAATTTTGTGGGTAGTGTATGTTGGCCCATATTTTTACACTGCTGACGCTGGATTTTATATAGAAATGCGTGATGCGGCCTTGGCTGAAGGCAGAATCACACGGCAAGATTTGGGATGGCCTCCAGAGCCTCCACAAGATACTAATAATAGAGGCAATAGCGGTAGTGGTTCCAGTACTAGAAGTGACAATAGCGGCTGGGACGATTACTTACGCAAAAATTAATTTGATTTTCGCTTTGAACTTTGACGAAAGCCCACTCCAATTGTTGGAATGGGCTTTTTATTGATGAATTAAAGGCGAGTGGATTATCATGGAAAAATTGACTTATGATTACATTGATGGTACTTTAGAAGGGGGTAGACAAGGTGCAGTTAAGATTGATAAGGAACTTCTGCAAGCGAGAGTTTTTAAGGAATGAGCGAAAAATTTGAGAAGTTATTTTTCTGACATTCCTAAGTGAAGTTTAACAAAAAAATTCATAGTGGAAAGGGAATTTTACATGCCTTTTGTTTTTAGCAAGATAATGAATCCGGCCTTTTTCCGGGAGAATCGGCTTGATGCCCATTCTGACCACAAATATTTCCGCTCGGGGCTTGAAGCGACAAATGTTAGCAATGGCGATTTGAAGCAAAGTAGTTTCAAACATTTATTAAATGGCATTTGGAAGTTCAATTATGCCAAAAACTTTGCACTTGCCCCGGCGTGTTTTGAAAACCTTGATTTTGATTGTAGTGGATGGGATGATATTACAGTTCCGGGTCATATCCAGATGCAAGGTTATGATGTTCCTCAGTATGCCAATGTTCAGTACCCTTGGGAAGGGCATGAACATATTGAGCCAGGTGAAATTCCAGAGCTTTTTAACCCTGTGGCTACTTATGTAAAGCATTTTACCTTGCCCACCGCTATGGAAGGGGAAAGAACATTTATTTCCTTTCAAGGGGTGGAATCTGGTTTTGCCTTGTGGCTAAATGGTGAATATATCGGTTATGGTTCGGATTCCTTTACCCCTTCCGAATTCGAGCTTACCGAATATATTCAACCAGGCGAAAACAAGCTTGCGGTACAGGTATTCAAATTTACCGTTGCTTCTTGGTTGGAAGACCAGGACTTTTTCCGTTTTTCTGGAATTTTCCGTGATGTGTATTTGTTTTCCATTCCCAAGGTACATGTATGGGATTTGAAAATTGAAAATCCACTTTCGGAAGATTTTTCTTCTGCTGAATTGTCTGCGGTTATGCAGTTTAGCAGTAACCCTTCTGGACGTGTGAAAGCAGAGCTTTCTCATTGTGACCGTATTGGTGATATTCTGTATTCGGCAGAAATTGATGTGCCAGATTCCACAGATGGAACCATTAATATTAATTTCCCAATTGCAACTGTAAAAAACCCCGAGTTGTGGAGTGCAGAACGTCCCACACTTTACTATCTTGTTTTGAGGGTGTTCGACCAGCATGGTAACGAGCAAGAAATTATTGAACAAGAAATAGGCTTCCGCCGTTTTGAGTTAAAAGATGGGCTTATGCAAATAAATGGTAAGCGAATTGCCTTTTATGGCACCAACCGCCATGAGTTTTCTTGTTATAGCGGGCGGGCGATTACCAGGGAACAAATGGAATACGATGTGCTTACAATGAAGCGCAATAATATCAATGCCGTTCGTACATCTCACTATCCAAATGATTCCTATTTCTATGAGTTGTGTGACAGATATGGGCTATATGTTATTGATGAAGCGAATTTGGAGACACATGCTCGTTGGGATCTCGCCTGGCAATATGGAGTGGACAAGGCACTTCCCGGCGACCATACCGAATGGCTTGATATTATTATTGACCGGGCAGAATCACTATATCAACGTGATAAAAATCATCCTAGCGTAATAATTTGGTCATGTGGCAATGAGTCCTACGGTGGAACGATTATATTGGAAATGTCCAACCATTTCCGAAAGTCAGATAACACACGCTTAGTGCATTATGAAGGCGTGCATTGGGATACACGTTATCCAGATACAACCGACATGTATACTCAAATGTATACCAGCGCGGCAAATCTTGAGAAGTTTTTGGAAGAAAACACTCAAAAGCCCGCAATACTTTGCGAATATTTTCATACCATGGGCAATTCTGGTGGGGCATTGCACAAATATATTGATTTAATGGAACGTCAACCGCGCTATCAAGGTGGGTTTATATGGGATTTTATTGACCAAAGCATTGTGAAAAAAGACCGCTTCGGCAAGGAATTCCAGGCATATGGCGGTGATTTTGGTGACAGGCCATGTGATTATAATTTCTGCGGAAATGGTATACTTTATGGTGACAGACGGCTTTCTCCCAAAATGCAGACTGTCAAATATAACTACCAACCTATTTCGTTTGAGTTTGCACAAACAGGAGACAATACTGGCGATTTTTCAGTAAAAATCACTAACAAACACCTTTTCACCTCTATAGATGATATTTATGATTGTATCTATTCTTTTGAGGTGAATGGGAAAAAGAAAGTGGAAGTACCCTTATCGACATATTTAGGTGAAAAAACTATCAACGTAGCTCCGCTTTCCCAAGAAACCTACAATGTAACCTGTCCTGGGTATTCTACAGAAACAGGCAGTGTGGATATAGTATCAACCGTATCATTCCGATTAAAAGAAGACACATGTTGGGCACCACGCGGCCATGAAGTAGCTTTTGGCCAGTTTGTAAGCCGAATTGAAGCTCCAGTAACGATATGTACTCTGCCTATCACAGTAACTGATAATGGTGGACAAACTTTTGGCATAAGAGGGGAAAACTTCAATGTGTTGTTCTCACGAACAAAGGGCGGGCTTGTATCATACAATTATGGCGGACGCGAATTTATTGAGCAGATTCCAAAACCGAATTTTTGGCGCGCGCCAGTAGACAATGATATGGGAAATGCAATGCCATTTCGTTATGCCCAATGGAAATTGGCAAGCATGTATGCAAGTCATATAGACCTTGCCGATCCACAGGCCAAAAATCCAATTATTAACGTTGAGGAACATCGTGCAGTCATAACATACACCTACCATTTGCCCACTTCGCCCACTACAACCTGTCAAGTTGCATACACAGTAACAGGTGATGGAGTTATCACTGTGGATGTATCTTGTTCGCCTAAAGGATTGCCGCCAATGCCGTCATTTGGTATGTTGTTTAAGTTAAATGCCGACTATGAAAATATGGAATGGTTTGGTATGGGGCCAGAAGAAACATATATTGATAAAGAAACTGGCGCGAAACTGGGGATTTACCGCAATAAAGTTGCTGATAATATGGCCGCCTACCTAGTGCCTCAAGAATGTGGTAATAAAGTTGGCGTGCGATATGCTAAGTTAACGGACAACAAAAACCGCGGTATTATTTTCACGGGTATTGCAAACAATGCTGGAGAATTTATGGAGTTTTCAGCTCTACCATATACCCCTCATGAATTGGAAAACGCAATGCATCATTATGAACTTCCAAATCCACATTATACTGTTGTGTGTGTAAATATGCGACAAATGGGTATAGCCGGGGATAATAGCTGGGGCGCACTTACCCATGATGAGTATCTGCTTCCCGATAACACGCCATTGCATTTTTCATTTAGCTTTAGAGGTATTTAGGTGAAATTGTAAAGTTTTCTTACATTCCCTTAGGGCGTGTTCCCATTAGTTAAGCCCGATGAGGCGTTATGAAAGATGAATCCCACACAGGTAAATAGGATGTGTGGGATTTTTTCTCGTCTGGGCTGTCACTTTACCGTATACTTTCAATAATATTTTCATTGCGTAATCGTGAAACCGAAAATCGCATTGTTAGCCCTGTAATAGCGAAAATCCCAAATATACACAGAATAATTGCAATCCATGGCAACTGGTACGTAACTGGAAATATAGACCGAATGGGCACATGTATCAAATATGTCAGCACTATAGCAATCGGCAATCCAAAAAAAATTGATTTTGCCGAACACATTATACTCTCTAAATTCAACATATGCTTTAATCCGCTATAAGTCATACCAACACTTTGTAATATTGCAAATTCTCGTGAACGCATACGTATATTAGTTGATATGGTGCTTATAACACTCGTCAAACCAATTAGGGTAAGCAATGCCGTAAAACTATAAATAAATATGGCAGCCATACTAATGCCTAGATTCATAATCTTAATAAAATCATGGGTTTCAAATATTCTGATTGAATACCCTTGCTCCATATAAAGTCCGTCATCAAAGCCCGGAAACATATCTTCCATAACAAAGCGGGCGTATTCCATAAAACTTTCAATATTATTGGGCGTAGCAAGCCAAGAATATCCTCTCATATATCCATATGGAACTACTAGACCTCTCCCAAAATTAGCCGCATAACTCAAAGTTGATAAATCCACAAACCAAAGACATGCGTAGTAAATGTCTGTTTCTACGATTGCGGTATCTGCTTGACAGGCAACGGAAAACTTTAA
>Ga0123355_10010251_pt1 | contig 14332 bp, 9 predicted proteins | sample TergutEmb28metaG_3_FD_89872 | JGI IMG/M metagenome (GOLD analysis project Ga0123355, IMG submission 89872) | Embiratermes neotenicus P1 segment gut microbial communities from Petit-Saut dam, French Guiana - Emb289 P1 | ecosystem: Host-associated > Arthropoda: Insects > Digestive system > Gut ...
AAATGTGATGGCACACAGTGACGCACGGAAGGGGAAGTGACGGGGAAACTGGCGAATGGAGTGGGTAGCCAATACCCTTCACACTACCTCGGAACATGGTGTATCCAGCATTACTACCAACCGTTAAAGCTGATGCGCACACCTTAACTGCCAGTAGTCGACTGAACTGACGCCCCCGCCGATTTAAATGGACTCGTCCGTTTCGCCGAAAGACGAAATCTGGTTTCTGCGCGTATGCCATCACATTTCATCTGGCCTCTACACTGGACAAAAGTTACGGGCGACTGGTATTTCACATCAGTGAGTAATCCGGACAACAAGTACGTCTGGCGATGTTCTCTGTTAGGACCTTCACGGTTTGTACCCCTCACCCTTTCTACTAAGGAAACAGCGGGTTATCTTAGGAATAATGCCTTCTAATCATATTTTGATGTCTCCGGTTCGAATATTTTCAAGAAACTAGTTGTTTCAAGGTTTTTGGTTATTATCCCAGTATCATCCACAGCAAGTGTCGCCCATATCTACTATTCGTGATTTATGTCCGGGCGATAACACGATGCAGTTGATACACCGTGAGGCAGCTTACAAACACATATATTATCTTTACAAGTGAGTGATAGAAGTGGTAAAAGCATCCGGCATTTTAGATCGTGGCCAGCAGTTCCACTTGTATCCAGGATTGTGCCGTTTAGAATCGCGGATCTGGAACCGGCTGTCTTAAAGGGATTAATTATTATCCATGGACCGCCGAGGAAAATACGGTTAATGTATTGATGTTGGCCACTTTTGTTTCCCACCATCACTTTCTTGGTTTGCATTCCTTATCTTAATGTCTTCATTGTTCGTATACAGCCGAATTATCGAGTATGGGACGGATTGTTCAGTATTAATTTGACTGACTGTATTGGTATTCTGTTCATGTTATTGTTATTTATATTTTTTCCCCAGAAATTTTTGGTGGAACATTTCAGTGAAGGAGTCTGCATGGGGTGTCGTGATGTAGATAAGACCCCGTCTTACACGCGCCAGAGCAGGAAGGTGTGCGACATGTAGTGCTCCACGTACCTTTTATTTTATTTTACCATTTTTCACCACATTGGCCTTTATGTTCCAACATTGCTTATGTAAATTTATTGAATTCTGGTTTCTTCTCAGATATCACAGTGTTTCGTTCGGATATTAACATAGGTAATCGCATCCCGACGTTTCGAGTCAACGTATTGTCCCTCTCTTGAAGGTCGAAATGTTTGTAAGCTATTGAATACTTGCGTTGTTGCCTCGAAATTTCGGGGTCCGATTACGGAAAAGCGAAGCGCCAAGTCACAGAAGAACAGAATCCGCAGCCAAACCTTTGCGAAAACCTCAAAAGTCGCCTACGTATTAACTGCGTTACAGGTTTTAAAAAAAAAAAAAAAAAGTACACATTTATTGTAGATGTTTTGTTTTTCTCGAGAATCAGAAGCTTAGATACAAGTGTCATGTGCAGAATAGTGTTGCTGTAAAGGTAAAGGTAAAGCAGTCCCGTTACAGGCCTGGACAGGCCCAGAGGGTTCCAGGAAGTTAATGTTCCTAGATTTCGTGACAGTGGCCCTGGATGGTGGTAAGTTTGTCAGCTTTACGCACCGGCCGCCTTAACCCCCAGGAAATACTCCTGGTACTCATTTCTGTTAGAGACTGCGTCGACCCCAGGACCATAGTGCGATCGGAAAGGATTTTATGTCAATGAAAAATCCACTGACACCAGCTGGGATCGAACCAGCGACCTTCCGATTTGTAGCACAGCACCTTAACCATTGTGCTACCGCGGTCCCCATAGTGTTGCTGTACATATTCGATTGAGAGTAGAATCGTCCACTAGCTTTTTAAGTGTTGACCCCAACGTCGGAATTCAGATAAACCTTTTGAGCTATTTCGGAGACGAACCATGTCGACAGAGTAGCAAACACGACCCCTCTCTGTGCAGAGACAAAGGCCATGGAGCGGAGTCTTCCTTCGGGAGCTTATAGCCTCACAGCTATGAAATTATCTGTCTCTTACAAAGTGGCATGTTCACAATGGACCGTCATTGGACCAGACATTGAGCCACTTGCATCCAGCGGGCCCACATACTGATGTCATCTGACCTAATCTTTTGCCCCCCCCCCCCGCCCAAAATAGTTTCTCCCCCCCCCCCCAGCGATTGGGGTTTTCTGTCGAAATTTTGCTTTTCTCATCTTTAGTATGACTGCTACATATCCTGCCTATCTCGAAATCGATTTAGTGAGTCCAATAATATTTGGTGAATGCTACGAATTTTGAGCGTTTCTTATCAAGAAGCCGTCGATTATCCAGCTTCCGCGCATAATAACCATTAGACACCTTATACAAAGGACGTGATAATTTAACTGAATGAAACTGAGTGTTAATATTCGACACTGATTGAAGTCCTGTATTGCAAGGAAAGCAGGAAGGCGTTATGGATAAAAATGTCATAGAATCCCGCGACAACGATGTGCTTTTTAAGAGCTAGTTGCATATTATGGATTGCATATTTAAGTTGGGCGTTTGTACTAACGGCTTCTTGTTCGAGTCTTGCGTATCTCTGTAAATGAGGGATTTTAATTCACTTCATAGCATGGAATAAATATGACTATGCTAATTATGTAATAGCCCACTGCTTAGCTTGGCGTTGGCCAATCTAAGCAGTGTATCATCGTCATGTTCCACAACATGACGATGGTGTATTATTGTACGTGTACTTAATTGATTCCAGAGCCAATTTGAAACTAATTCTGATGAAACTTTTCTGTTTATCAGTAGACCGGTGTCACACGCGATACCAGGGAAGTGGGTAGAGTCTTGCATTGTTATCGTGTTGTTAACAGTCTGATGACCGTGTTTTTGAGGACTCAGTAGAGTGTGTCGTAAATACAGGTCGCTTTCGTGTTTACTGACTAGTCTACACGACAGTGAGATGGAGCCCGTGCTCTCTGCCAGCATTCTTGTTGCTCGTCGTGAGGACTGTGACGGTGATCTGAATGTTGCCTTATGATTTCTGTGGGCATGTCGCTGGAATAGTGTTTTTGTGCTACGGGTTGTGTTGTGGGTGTCGTGAATGAAGAAGGAATGTCACGTCTGGCTCTCCTTGTTTAGTTAAATGAACTGGTTAGTATGCTGAGCCTGAATTTCCGGTGCAGCTTGTCTGGAATGTCTTGTCGTTGTCATTATCTGGTTGCTCGTATTTTACTGTTGGCCGGAGCCTGAAGCTCGCAACATTCATATCATTCCGAGAACTACGATATTAGGGTCCTGAACGATACACAGTTCCAATTCCTGCAGGGGCAATAGTCTTTCCTCATTTCCAACATGTCTGGACCATCTCTGGGGCGCACCCAGCTTCCTTTTCAGTGTGAACCGGGGTTCTTTCCTGGGGCTAAAGCGGCCGGGGAGTGATGTTGACCACTCACCTGCATCTAGTGCTGAGGTTAAGAATGCGTGGATCTGTATCTCTACCCCTCCTCTATGCCATCATGGGGTGGACAGAGACAACTTTACCTTGTTTATCCTCCACAGTCTTTATAGTGCCCGTCATTGTTTCACAGCTGGCACTATTTATCGTTAAAGTGAAGCAGCACAGTTTTAAGGATTTATACACACGAATGAATGTCGTGTTGTAAACTTGTTTACATATTTCATATGTTAGTCACATATTGAATGAGATGGGCTGGGCATGTGGCGCGTATGGGTGAGGAGAGGGGGGTATATACGGTCTTGGTGGGGAAACCGGAGGGAAGGAGACCACTGGGGAGACCTAGGCGTAGATGGGTAGATAATATTAGGATGGATCTCCAGGAGGTGGGATGTGGGTGTATGGACTAGATTGGGTTGGCCCAGTATAGAGACAGGTGGCGGATGCTTGTGAGTGCGGTAATGAACCTTCGGGTTCCGTGAAATGCGGGGAATTTCTTGATTAGCTGCAAACCAGTTAGCTTCTCAAGAAGGACTCTGCACCGTGGAGTAAGTACGTAAGTAAGTAAATAAGTCACATATTGAAAAGTACTCGACATTTACTCGACATTTGTATTTGGTAAAGTTGCAATGAAGCATCAGGTGGACCTTTCAAATTTTGCGTTGCTACAGCAGTTTTGCTGACCATGCATCTCAGTATAATCCTAGTAATTAACCAACTTGTTGCACAAAATCTTGTTTTATAATACGTTTATTAAATGCCTCTACACGTTTCGAGCACTATGTGCTCATCATCAGGGGTCAAAATTGTATTATACAGCATCTGGTATCATCACACTCTGTAGGTGGCCGTCCTGTGCACCGGACAACCTGTGCACGAGACGGCCACTTACAGAGTGTGATGATACCAGATGCTGTATAATACAATTTTGACCACCTGATGATGAGAACAGAGTGCTCGAAACATGTAGAGGCATTTAATAAACTTGTTATCAAACAAAATTTTGTGCATCAAGTTGGTTAATTACTAGGAGCAGAGTTTCGTTTCAATCCTAGATAAAGACACTCGTGGAGTAGCCATGACAAATGATATGTTGTGGGATCGTGAGTGACACTGTTAATTGTTAATATGCACTTAATAACTTACATGCATTTGTGTTTAATAATGTACTTTTTCTTAATCGATATCATTTTAACACAAAACAGTAACTGTAATTGTTGTTATAAACTATACTGTGATTGGTTTCGCTATAAACGATGTTACTGAAATTTACATTCGTGTTCCGTACTGTTCTGTTATCGCGTTCATGTGTGTTCCAGTACCTGATGTGTATCGTCGTCCTATGTGCAGGCTTGTCTACTCAGAAGTTAAATTAACATTATTTACAAAGTATAGCATTCCACTAAAAATAGCTAAGTTACTTTGGGGTCGAAAAAGTTACATAAAAAAACTGTGGGGTCAAATACGACCGGAACACAAACTTTACACACATCGCTACAGATAAGAAACAGCCAGTGATAATCAGCAACAGCTCGTTGAGTACCGAAGGTATGCACGTAGGAGAATTTCGAACAAAATCTTGCCCGAGTACACAATGCGTTTTTTCACTGAGATGGGTTGTCGTCCTCAGCACTGATGCTTTCTAGCGCTGAAATGTAATCAAAAGTTTCTATACTTACACTTCTGTAAAGAACGAAGTTTGTGAGCGTCTTATCTTGGGGCACCGGTGAACAACCTCACAACATAACCGTTTGTGACGAAGTAAGGATGTTCCCATACCATTCACAAATATTCTGTGTTTCGGCGACTTAACGTGCATGTTATGACGCCCAAACGTCATTTTTACGTCTGTAGAGTAAAACATGCTACAATAATGTCTCGGCCACAGGCCTACACCTGCAACAGTGTCAAAACAGCGAGTAAACGGTAAAGCAGTCCCGTTACAGGCCTGGAGTGGCCCAGAGGGTTCCACAAAGTTAAGGTTCCCAGATTTAATAACAACGGCACAGGATGGTGGTAAGGTTGTCAGCCTTACGCACTGCCCGCCTTTACTCCCCAGGAAATGCTCCTGGTACTCATTTCTGTTAGAGGCTGAGTCAACCCCAGGGCCATAGTGCGATCGGAAGGATTTTATGTCAATTAAAAATTCCAATGATACTAGTTGGGATCGAACCAGCGACCTTCCGATTTGTAGCACAGCACCTCAACCACTGTGCTACCGCGTCAAAACAGCGAGTAAAGTTTTTTTTAATTACGGTAACACATCGGTTTGCAAGCTTAATTTATTCATAGAAAACAAGAAGTAAAGCGAAAAATCTTAAAACGAAAGTTAATTTCCCTCTACTTCGAATGTTGTAAATTTGAATTGGGCTTTCAGAGGTCAAAAATGTTTCCTTAGACATACGAAGTTCACTGCAGCCCTAATAAAACACGCAACGGTACCTAAGAGTAAAGAATAACTAGCGCTAATTGGCAAGTTGCTGTATAAATTACATCCCAAGTAGTTAGCCCCTGCATAAACAGTACGCACACCATTAACGGTGTATGGAAACTGCATCTACTTTAATTCATACGTACCGTTGTGAGACGGGTATAAGGAAGTGCGTGAATATTGTCAGTTTTTAAATGACAGGTCACATCATGGGGTCGGCCCAGTAAGAGCACTGTTAGGTATCACAATATAAAATACTGTGAGAAAAGTGCCGCAATGAGTTTTATGTTTATGGTTCCGTGCATCGATGATCTATATTAATAATTGTCCAACGAAATGCAACACAAAGCGGTGTATTTATTATTCTGCAAGTTCACTCTACGTGTTTCGGGTGTCAACCACACCCATCATCAGGAGTACACAAAACTGTAACTATAGCCTCCGGTACTGGTCATATTATTTGTGCAGCTACCTCCCTCCAACGTGGCTAAGCTTGGCCACGTTGGAGGGAGGTAGCTGCTCCAGTACCGGAGGCTTTGTGTGTTCCTGATGATGGGTGTGATTGACACCCGAAACATGTAGAGTGAACTTGCAGAATAATAAATAAACTGCTTTGTGTTGCATCTTGTTGGACATTTATTAATATAAGTACAACAAGTTGCTGGTAAAATGAGATCTAATTCTGTACATTGACAGGTTTTATATAACGTCATGTTGGTATCCGATGTGCATCGTCAGTGCAGAATTACTGGTAGGTGGGCTCACCAGACTGATTTTCGTATTGTTCCCGGAAATGCCTTCAGCCAGCCCTGCTAATAACTGTAGTATTTTAGGGATAGCGGAACCGGTGTTTCGACTAGGCCAGTGGTTCCCAAATTGTCCTCTGCCGATCCCAAGGGATCCGCAGCGAGTTCCCAGGGTATGCGTGGATACATTTCTGTAATGACTACTTTCAAATTTATGTATCTTTTTAGTTAGAGGAGAAATGTTTTGTTAAAAATAATCTCGGAACTTCTTTAATTGGCGATCTTTTTATTTCGCATGACCGTTAGAAAGTCTAATTAAGAAATCCCCTGTGGCCATGCAGCGAGCGACATTCATTTTAATTAAGGTTAAATCGTGCAATGCATTGTTACTTATGCTACTGGCATGTAGTCGTAGCTTTCTGAAATCAGATCTGAGATATAAATTTTTAATGTTGGATACCTGTCATCCGGACACTGTATGTTTAGGTTAGTAGTGGTGTGAGGATCCATTGTTATTTTTAGAAGCCAAAAGGGGTTCGCGAGCATAAAGTTTGGGAAACGCTGGACTAGGCTATGGGCTGGACGGTCCGGGGGCCGAATTCCTGTGAAGGCAAGCGATGTTTCTTGTCTCCAGAACGTCCAGATCGACTTTAGGGTCCACCCAGCCTCCTCTACAGTGGGTACCTGGGTTATTTCCCGAGGATAAAGCGGCCGGAGCTTGAAGTTAACCTCCCACCCCGTCTAGTGCCATTGTCCAGAATGAGTAAAGCTATACCTATACTCCCTCAACACAGAATGTATCTAATATACTTGCACAAACTTCAGAAGTGAGTTCCCCTACGCCAAAATATGGGAGGAAAAAAGTTTATATCAATGTTAGCAAACAGTTTTTGAGGTACAGCCCAAAGGCATATTAACCTGAATCCTTTAAATTTTTTATGTGTGGGTGTGTGGGGGGGGGGGGCACTTAAAGATCCTAGTATATTGAGCTCCAGTTGAAAATGGAGAGACACTTCACCAACCCCTTTGAATGACTGTCCAGCCTTTTGCAACCGACTCGGAACGTTTGAACGGTGGCGACAGTCCACGACCTGACGCGTCCATGCGTGCGTAGACTACTGCGGAAGACATTTAGAGAATGTGTTGTGAACTAATAAGCAATAATAACTAAATAGCTATTAAATAGGGAACGTGTACTGGAAGTGTATTGTGTCAGTTGTAAGTAAAACGTCCGTTAGTTAAGGTGTGTGCCTGAAAATGTACTCTTTCGATGAAACTCAAAAACCACTCATTTTCGAACATGTGATTGTATGATTTTTTTTTTATGTAAATAACTTTTGAAATTTGTCCAAGTATTTTAGATGCGCCCTGTTCATATGCCTGCATGGCGTAGACACGGACGACGTTTTTCCCTTCTACTGTAATACAGCCAGTTATCAGTATCCTTGCTCGTGTTTTGTTGTGGTCTTTCAGACGTCATACGGTATCTACGACACGACTTAGTGAGTAACATGAAATTTCCCGTATCGTAAATTGTGTGACTCCGTTAGTGCATGAAGATGGCATGTCTACACCATGAAGGCGTGAGGGAGTAGAGGTATAACTCCATGCGTTCTTCACTTTGTCACTAGGTGAATGGTCATTTTCAGTCGTCTGCCTCTTTATCCCCGGAAGAAAGTACCTGTCTTGCACAGGCGGTCTGGTTGCAATTCGATGTGGAAAACTTCCACAGGAAATTGTCTTCAATTCTCAGGCATGTTGATCTGTAATAAAGTCTGGTTTACATAGGTCATGAATTCAGTGCACTTAGCCGCGCAGCCTTAAAAACCTAACCTTATCACATATTTTTTTGAAAATCTGTACGGGATATTTTCACTGATTTGAATATGATTGAAGAATTAAGGTTTTTTTTCCTTCTTCTTCTTCTTCTTCATATTCTTCTTCTTCTTTTTCTTTTCCGGAACGCGGCATCGTGTCCACTGTAACTGTTTACCCTGCCAGAAGACCTCGAACTTCATCAGTACCGCTATGAGAACATCACATCTAGCACGAATAAAGTTTTTCCCATTATTCAGACGTCTTAATAAACTGCAAAGGACCCTGCATGCAATTGCTTATACCCACTTTCCAGTCTTGTTTTGGAACTGCCTCGGAGTTCCTGCTGCAAGTGCGGAGTATGAAACACTTTCAGTGTTAAGTTCTCCGCTATTGATAATCATCGTGTCTGCGATTTTGCCAGTGTCCGATCGGCATTGTCACTTTTCGGGCGCGAGATTGGATTGGAAATCTCGAGTTTGGAACGTGGCTAAGCACTGTGTCGTGCCTTGGATGCCCGCGACTGGAATTTCGAACTGTGTTCCTGCCATCATATCCTCAGTCTGTACAGGTAAATGTCCGGCCTGGCCACGGTCGTGTGTTGCGTACAGCTGACGTTACGCCGTGAAGGAATCCTTGAGAGGCTGATCGGCCCTCAACTCCGTAAGACGTTTCTGCAGAACAGGAAGGTCCGTTGTCGCGTTCACTGGCAGATCTGCGGTTTAGCTAAATGGCTAGCATCTGCAGTCATGTCCGGCGTGCTGATTTAGTTGTTTAATTATTCTGTACTTGATTGTCTTCAGTTTCATTGGTTTTTATTCCTAAGAAAATGGTGCGGGATTTCTGGTACTAGAACAAATAATATTGTGTTCTGTGTTGTCTTTATTTTTGTGCAGAATTCTGGCCGGTGGTGGGGGGGTGTGTTCTTACGCTCCCCTTGCCCATAGGCTGCATCGCCAGTGATAACTTACATTCAGATATTATTGTAGTGTGTGTATTGTGCTTCAGTTTCGTGAACCTTGTGGCTTAATAGCATAATATGTACTCGAGCCATTTAAGTTTATTTATCGTTGATGGAAGAATAAGACCATCGTTATATTCTGTAAGGTAATTACATATTATTTGTTCATTTACATTTGTTAAAATATTCCAGCAGTTGCTCAGCCGTTATCAAGGGATACTGCGCTTTTACAGACGAAAGTTAACTGCAGCTTTTAATTTAGTTTTGTATATACAGTAGGCGCACCAAAATTTTACAGCAGGTGAAATTAGTACAAACCATTTCGTAACTTTCCTCTGTAAAGGGGTGTTGTTCGTCGACTATGGCCGAGTGATGTACGACACATATTGGGTAATATAAATAGATAGATGAGAGAGAATTATGTTTGAACGTACAGCGATGGTCTTATTTTCATATTGTTTGAGACTGCATACCGTCAGTCATTAAACATTTTAAAATTGTTGTATGATTTTTGTTGGGTGATTCCCCGGCGTTTGAGTTTTATGTCCCCACGTTTCGGAACACTCTCTCAAATCTTCATAGGCCTACACTACCTATGAAGATGGAACAGAGTGTTCTGAATCGTCGGCACATAAAACTCAGACGCCGGGGAATCTCCCAAAAGAGAGAATACGACATTCAGCACACGGCGAAAGTTTGAAATCAAGAATTTTAATAATTGTTATTTGGAAGCGATAGATCGCACTCTGCGGAGAACTCGCTTTGGGAGAGACTATGGACCTGTCGTAATATGCAGACTACGAAATGAATGAGTACGGTTTGCGGCCTGGACGTGGTGTCAAAGAGTTCTTCGTTGTGGCCATATTGCAAGGAGGGTTGCTGAGACACTACTGAAGTGTGTATGTGACTGATTTCTTTTTCGGAACTTCACGAACACTTAATTTTCGGTTGTGGAACTCCCATGGTTGTTAAACGAGTCTGTGTCACGTGAATTAGTAATTGGACGGCATGATTCAGTCTGCGTTCGTGTTTCAGAAAAGAAAGAACCAGAGCGTGTTTGACCCCCGAAGTAGGGCAGTGTCACGCGCGAATTACGTTGCCCCTTTCCACGCGCGGTTTCGTCCCGTTACTGTAGCACAGTTGCGCTGCAGAAGTCACGAAGCGTGCATGTCGCTGGATTTATATAATTATTCTCGATAATAAAGTGAATTATGTTGCTTGTTTCATCCCAATAAACTGAACAGGTTTTGTTTCGAGAAATCCATTTTGTTTCACAGTATGCGACTCTTCACAAGTTAAAAAGCGCCCCATCTCCATTATTTAAAATATATAGGAAGGGTTGGGATTGTCGGACAGGTCTGGTAATTCCGGATACTCCCGTCTCGGCGATACTGTTTCTGCAGTCTTGCAAAAAGCAAGTGAACTAAGTTCTTCTATCACAGAAATCCTGTTGTGACTTGTAGCCTTACTGGTAAAGTGGATTGCGTCCAGTGTACAGCCACTTTTGTGTGTTTTCAAGAAATCAAAGTTTTTGCAGGCGAGCAGCCCTTCTTTAAATAAGCAGTTACTATTATCTTTGAGGCAGTTCAGTATACTACGTTTGAATGGGTATGATTTTAACTGTCAGATGCACTGTGATGTTGATAGCGCCAGTAGGTTTTGTGTAAGAACGATTCAGATTGTAGACGTGAGGTGGCCGTAAATGTCGGATAGCAGAGAGCGGTAGTGTCGGACAGTATCTGACATTATTTGCCACATGTCAGTTGGTCTTTCTTTTGAGGAGTCGTAGGTGCTGCTTGAAATTCAGCACCTTGAGAAGGGTTAAATGATTTCAGGAAACGGGGGCTCACTTGATTTTGAACAAACTACAACCGTAAACGCTTTGCGAATCCAAGGACGTCTACATAAATAATACATTTGTTTGAAGTTCTGCACTATGATTTTCTCTTTTCAATACAAGGAGGAGGGCAGGGTTGATAAACTTGATGAATTGCTTCTTCAATATTTCTGTAAGTAAAATTCAAAGAAGATCGGGTTTGAAGTCATGGGACACGGAAAACCCGATACAAGCAACCAAGGCGGTATGTAACAAAGAAATGGGATATCTAGCACCTGCAAAAAAATATAACTTGCCTCGTTCTACACTGTACGATTACGTTTGCTCAAATTGGGACCCTTTTCAAGCCACCCAGTCAAAATTGGGGCATAAGCCAATTATTCCTCCAACTCTTGAAGAGAAGCTTGTTGAATATCTCTTAGTAAGTGAGCGGAAATATTTCGGATGCACTCGAGACGATGTTAGAAGACTAGCTTTCCAGTTAGCTATCCAGAATAAAATCCCCAGCCCATTTTCAATCGCCAAAGAAGCAGCAGGCAAAGACTCGTTCAAACTTTGTATGAAACGGCACAAAGACAAGCTGTCGTTGCGTCAGTTAGTTCCCCGAATTTCACTGTAGAAATGTTACCTTGTTTGTTATCTTCCTTCGCTATTTCTTAACACTCCTCAGTCATGCTTGGTAACGTTGGATAGTATCCGACATTACCAGCCACTTTTTCCAGAAGCCTATTTTGCACGCCTCTTACTCATATTGTTGTATCTTTGGTTATATTTATCTAACCATCTTGGGCCTTCTCAGGCTACTAAATAAAGAACAACAGATCATATATGGGTAGAAAAATATTTTAAGAAATCGGTCTGACGTGCCAAAAACTTTGAAAAGCAAAATGGTATCTGGCAATCCCCTCCCTTACTCTAATTAATGTGCGTCTCCTTTCGAGTTTTAGTACCGCACACGCTGCACAGGTGGTTGTCATGGTGCTACGAGCTGAGGGTGTTCGAGAGTAGGGTGCCGATGGGATGGGGGTAATTGTACAGTGTGGAGGTTCATGGACTGCAGTCCTCGCCAAACGTTATCCGGCTGATGGAATCAAGAATGAGATGGGTGTAACACGTGACGGGTGTGGGGTAGATAAGAGGTGGATATAGGGTTTTGGTGGAGAAACCTGAGGGAAAGAGATATCTTCGAAGGCCTGTGCGTAGGTGGGAGGATAGCTTGAACACTGACCTTAAAAAAAATTGGTTTGGGGTGGGGGGGGGGGCGTATTGACCTGACTCAGGATACGGAAAAGTGGCTGGCTGTTGTGAATACGGCAACGAACCTTCGGGATCCGTAAAATATGGATAATTTCTTGACTAGCTGAGGAACTGAACCCTTCAAGGACTCTGCTCCATGGAGCCATGGTGTCATTGGAATATTTCATTGACATAAAATCCTTCCGATCGCACTATGGCCCTGGGGTCGACTCAGCCTCTAACAGAAATGAGTACCAGGAGTATTTCCTGGGGGTAAAGGCGGCCGGTGCTTAAGGCTGACAACTTACCACTATCATGTGCCGTTGTCATGAAATCTGGGAACATTAACTTCCTTGAACCCTCTGGGCCACTCGAGGCCTGTAGCGGGACTGCGTTACCTTTACACAAGGAATTCCGGATTGAACTCACACAGCTTAACGTGTACGTCCTGTAGTATTTTATTTGTGCAGTCGTGTACATAGTGAACATAGTAACGTAAGTCTGTAATCGAACATTCAAATGAAATGTGGTTGCTGGCTTAGCATGCTGGTCATGTGCAAAGATTGTTCTACTGGAGACTGAATTTATTATTGCTTGACGCTGTAAACATATTAGAGACCTCTGGCATTATTATTTTGGGAATAATTTATTTCAGTGCAGATTTTCTTTGTAGCCAGAACAGCTTTATATAGGGCGAGAATCACAATTGGCGGATCGTGATTCGTATCCGAATAGTGGTAATTTTTTTCCCAAGGCCACATCAACGAATCACGCGTTAGAACAACAAGCGATGCAGGTGTGTAGATATAAAAATTGTGTGTAAAGAAACGATAGGGCTTTAGCCCCACCAGCGGCATACAGAACTGGCGAGTGACTCAAAAGACGCCACACTTCCTCGAAGTGACTTAGAAGATTTCATTATCTATAGTAACTTCTTGGTACTGACATGCAAATATTGTGCTAGTGTGTTGTATCCCCTGTCTGTGCCTACGAGTATAACAAACTAACCAACAACCTCATTGAACAGATTCCTTCCTGAGTAGCTAACAGGTTCTCAGCTAGTCAAGAAATTATCCGCATTTTATGGGAGCCGAAGGTTCGTTACCGCAGCACCAGTACCTATCCTGAGCCAGATCAATCTAGCCGATTCTCGCATCCCTCTTCTTGAAGATTCCTTTTAATATTATCCTCCCATCTTAAGCCTAGAATTCCAAGTGGTATTTTTCCATCACGTGTCGCCATCGAAACCCTATATGCACTTCACCTGCCTGCCATACGTGTATATGTATACAGGGTGTCCTGGGGGTGGGGGGGGGATGTACCATACTTCGAGAGAATGTTCCTTAAGTTAAAGTATACCGAAATAACCCAAAACACATATATCCGAAGTTGGACAGTTACGGAGATAATGGCGATAGAAAAGTGTGGTCTTCTTGCGGTTCCACGTACTGTATCTGTATCGCGTGATGTTACCCGCACACTGTGCATGTCCGTCCTTTAGCCTACAGCCGGGTCAAGCGCATTCACGCTGCGACTTGGTATCAAAAGTTGTCATTGTTACAGTTAATTGTGAGGAGTTGTAAAAATGCATTTTGTGTTTTCCCACGTGGAATATTGTGACATGGATTTTGTGATGGGAATGCACGTGCTGCTGTTGACGAATACCAAAGGCGTTCTCCCGACCGCAGAATTCCATCTAGGGGTGTATTTTCTCGTATTCACCAGACAATGCGTGAGACTGATTGTCTTCCGAGTGTTGCTGTGCAGTCTGAAAGGGAGGTGGTACCATTGATTTACACACGAGAGAACATTCTTGAGATGGTTCAGAGAAGTCCACGACTGTCCACTCGTAGAATTG
>Ga0123355_10010252_pt1 | contig 14332 bp, 8 predicted proteins | sample TergutEmb28metaG_3_FD_89872 | JGI IMG/M metagenome (GOLD analysis project Ga0123355, IMG submission 89872) | Embiratermes neotenicus P1 segment gut microbial communities from Petit-Saut dam, French Guiana - Emb289 P1 | ecosystem: Host-associated > Arthropoda: Insects > Digestive system > Gut ...
TAACGTCTACAGTGCACCTGAACACTCAGCTACTCTGTCTACATGCTACCGCTAAATGTACCGGTTAATGATGTAACGTCTACAGTGCACCTGAACACTCAGCTACTCTGTCTACATGCTACCTCTAAATTTACCGGTTAATGATGTAACGTCTACAGTACACCTGAACACTCAGCTACTCTGTCTAAATGCTACCGCTAAATATTCGAAGATGTTCAGTGAATTTATCGTTGTCAAAATTCATGATTCATTCTCACATACAAAGAAACTCTTAAAGCAAATTGAGGGTTTTGTAACTCACATCACTTTGCTTGTAACTTTACTAGCTCTGATGCAATACCGGTTAATTGCCTTAGAGATGCAATCACTGTGCCTGTACTAGCACTAGCTCCGATAAACTACAAGTTACTTGCCTTCTTTTTGACATCACTGTGCCTGCAACAGCACTAGATCAGATACACTACAGGTTACTTGCCTTAGAGTTGGTATCACTGTCCCTGCAACAGCACCAGCACTGATACAGTACACCTTACAGTTGGCACCATTGTGTCTGTAACATTACTATCTCTGATGCAGTACCAGTTACTTGCCTTACATTTGGTATCGCTGTACCTACAACAGCACTAGCTCTGATACAGTACAGTTTACTTACCATATAGTTGGCATCACTGTACCTACAACAGCACTAGCTCTGATGCAGTACCCGTTAAGTGCCTTCAGTTGGTATCGCTGTACCTACAAGAGCACTAGCTCTGATGCAGTACCGGTTATTTGCCTTACAGTTGGCATCACTGTACCTACAACAGCACTAGCTCTGATGCAGTACCAGTTAAGTGCCTTACAGTTGGTATCGCTGTACCTAAAAGAGCACTAGCTCTGATGCAGTACCGGATATTTGCCTTAAAGTTGGCATCACTGTACCTACAACAGCACTAGCTCTGATGCAGTACCAGTTAATTGCCTTACAGTTGTTATCGCTGTACCTACAACAGCACTAGCTCTGATGCAGTACCAGTTAATTGCCTTACAGTTGGTATCGCTGTACCTACAAGAGCACTAGCTCTGATGCAGTACCGGTTAATTGCCTTATAGTTGGCATCTAGTTTTATTGTCTCATCTCTGAACAAAACATCCACTTTTCTTTTCACAAAATGAGATACGCACAAATTTTGTACTATTTTCATAGTTCAGTTTTCTCCTTAGTGCTCCCCAAGAAGAAAATAAATTAAAGAACTTTGCATAAGGCTGACAGTACACAATATATTAATTAAAATACACAAGCTTACGTTAACAAGTGACGGTACAACACTTTGTACCGAAGCACCACTTACCGGACGTGAGTTTGAATTCAGGTCTGAAACAAAAATTTATTTCAAAATTACTGGAAAGAAAGAATCCACAGTAGAGCTTCGAGCAACACTGAACACAGTCGTGTGATTAGGGTAGAGGGATGGGTAAAGAGTGAACAGAAGGAAACTACTTCATCAATCATAGTGGGACCGTCGCTGAGTAAATTGTCATGACAGAAATGAGGAATCTTTTGGTGTCAGAAACCCAAACCCGAGGAATGCATATATTATAAAACGATCTTTACTAAATTTCGGTATTTCGATTGAATTTGAGACTTTTTCTCTACGTTCTATGCTGAATATTACAGAAGAATAGGAAATTTGCTGTTCATAAGAAGTTTATGTAATTTGCGCAGTTTTGTGTAAAGCATTAAATGGTGATTTTTCACAAACCTTCGACATCAATTACACATCAAGAAGAAGATGAAGATGGGGAAAACAGAAACTTCTTGCTTCATACAGGAAAAATTGTACCCCATGAGGGAACATAACTGTATTGAGCACCACAGATAGTAACTGGGTAAAGTATCAAAGAAGAAATGGTAAATAAACAACATAGAGCAGAGGTTCTTATGTTTGTTCTGCCATGGACAACTTTGAGAGTCTGGTGACACCTACGAAAATGTTCTTAGAAAAATGCATTTAAATGTAAAACTAAATATTTAGAGTCTATATTTATGTATTACAAATTATATTACAGGATTTATTACAAAGGGAACCAGTTATACTCAATTAGATTGTTCACAAAATTAGAAAATGAAAAAATATATCGTGAAAATTTTGTTTAATTTCATCAGAACAAAAAATAAGTATAAGACACAGTCGAGTTAAAATGCAGTTGCATTTTTCAAAAAGACATTTCAGTCAGAAGGCACAGCATTCTGTGTCCATTGCTTAATTAATAGTGATTTTATATGGCGACATTTATTGCAACTGACAGACATTTATAGGGCGTAGAAGGCAGAAAATATGTTGTTTTATAAAAATAATATTTATTTACTGCAATTGGGTTGTCACCCGGTGGCAGTGGTTATTTTACATGTAAACAAAACATGAAATTGTTTACTACTAAATTTAAGTCGGGAGGGCTACATGAGAAGCATGTAGTGGCTACTTGGAATGTTGGGAACCATCTCAGCATTTGCTTATACACACAAGGAAACCAAGAAAAACCTGTGTCGAGGTGGCCGGCCACAGGACCTTCCGAATACTGACTTCTAGCCAGCAGTCCGGCATCTAAAGTAAAAACAGCAATAGACCCACAGTACAACAAATACACATAAGATGACAACAATACACACAAGGTAACTACAACAATACACACGGTCAACAAACAAAAATTACAGACAAAACAACTTAAAACTAGCAACAAAACACAAGGGACAAATTAGAATACAACATGTACAAAAGGTAAAAACACTCAAGGAAGACACTTACTCTGTACTGTTTCTTTTTTTTACAATCATCAATTCACGTTCGCTTTCACCACAGTCCTTCACTACCCATCACTTATTACTCCTATGAAACTTTTCCATAAAGACTCGTCCCCTTCCCTATACTGCACTTCACTTCACCTCATTCCACTTCACTTTTGCTTCGTTCACTTCACTTCACTTTATTTCACTTCGCTACACTTCACAATAGATAACTTTTCATTTCACTTTAGACTTTTCACTTCACTTTTGACTTTTTACTTCACTATACTTCGCTTCTCTACACACTTCGATGATTTCAAACACACTTTACTTCCTTTTAATTCAACTCAATTATCACTTTCCTTATCCTCTTTTTAAAAGTGATTGGTTTGCAGGGGAGAGTTCCTAACGTTTCTGCCGGTAACTGGTTCCAGTGTTGGGTGGTCCTATTTAAAAAGAATATTTCCCTCTATCCGTCCTTTGCCTCCTATTCCTAGTTTTCATTTCATGATCTACCCTGCTCAGATAGTGTGGTCGTTGTAATGTGTCACCAATAGGCTTCCCTGCGCGTTCCCCAGAGTTTTCTACATACTTATTGAACGAAAGACTAAATTCCAGTTACAGGTTAACGCAAATAAAATTTTCCTCGTCCAAGTGCACGAAATTTAGGTAAAGTTGAGTCAGGATATCCGCTACAATACGTGTGTTGTGGTTTTGTGCAGGGACAGGGCTGGTGGTGGTCAGCAGTGCGACTGGTCCTGCAGAATGTCTAAAATATTAATAGTGGCAGATTTAATTCAGAATCTGTAAAGAGCAGAGAGAGCAATTAGTGACAGCTAGAAATGCCACAATAGCGTACTCACAGACAACTTCTGTTTATATCTGCTGGATTAGGTAAAACTTGAGTGTATAAAAGCCTAGTGAGTTTTCCTTTCTTAGAATTCACAAGTCTGCAGATAAGAATGTTTCTCATACTGTGGGTGTGTCAAAAAAGGTCATAATTTCTGCAAACCTAACTCCAATATCAAACATTCTATTGCCCACAACTGTACAAATGTAAATTTTCCTTATCAGCCGTTCCCAAATGTAGTCGCTCGGTCTATCAAAGCTTACTTCATTGAATAATCATGAATTCCAATAAACTCACCAAAACTAAATGGGTGTAAAGAGACATTTTACAAGCAGCAACACAATTTGTTTTGAAAGTTGCGAATGGGGCAAAGCAACCTAACGTGCTTAATAGACAGGAAAATTGTGTAAAGTTTAAAGTTTACAGCATATGGGGAATTGTGTATAATGTACACAATGTAGTATATGTGGTAATATTTATAGTGTACAATGTATTGTGTACAGTGTATGTGTTACTGCATATAGTGTATTGTGTAAAGAGAGCCCCGCTAGGCAGTTATTAGTGGGGGCTCGGCACCATGTATGCCTGCGCCAGACCTTCTGGGCGGCTGGACCCCGTAACGGAAGGCTCCGGTAGGAAAATGTCAAAAAAGCCATGCACAAAGTATAGAAGAACAAAAGAATGATCACAGTTTGACAAGAACACAGATAATATATTCCACAAAAAAAACACACAAGAGTTTCACAGTTGACAATATAAAAATCACCTAGGAACAAGTACGGCGTCTTCCGCCAGGTAGGTATAAGTGAACAAGGAATTTGCGTCGAACTTAGCGACGTGTACAGCCACCGATATTCATAGCAAAATATACAGTGAATTCGAGCTAATAGAACACCCAGTTACTATATTCTTTCCTACAGACTACGCTAGTCTACATCAAGTCACACGACTTGCACTGCGCTGGACAGAACAGTTCTGAAAAATACAACCTTCAACAGCGAGGTATCCAACCTCCGCTAACAGTCGTCTTCGTTACACACCATTTATCAACTGCCCTCCTCAACCAGCGCGTAACACCACACCAGCGCTCGACCACACAGCGTGCTAGCCGGCTATCGTTTCTCCGAAACTTAACGACGCACTCTCGCGTCCTACCAGCCGGCTCCTCAGCACGCCGTCTCCGTATGCGAGTTTCGAACACGCACAGGACCGGCCAACGCTTGTAGAGTTGGGGCACAAACACAAAGTAGTAACTAAAACTAACACAGGCCCCTATGTGCTTGTCCTCCTTTGAGAGTGGGGACTGGCGGCGAGTTCGCGTAACAAACGAAAATAAACGTACTAAGAAAATACAGAGCAGGTCCACAAGACCAAATTTAGGACTTAGGGTACGCTCGCCCGCCGAACCTCTCTCTCTCGTTCCTTGGCTAGAACACCATTCGTTGCTACATCGTCCCGGGCTGGCAGCCCTCCTTGTAGTTCTTTCGTTCTCAAACGCCCTGTCTTGTCGCCGGCTCGAATGGAAGTCCTCATTACCAAAACTTTCACTGCCAACCCTTTCACAAATAACCAACCCCAATCCACTCCCCTCACTCACGGGAACCAATCCGCTGATGACAACTAGGGAAGATGTGGACGGAAGTTCCGGCACGTCACCCGTTTAGTTCCGCATGGAGATAACCTTGAGGCAAGCCCTTGTGGCAAGGCTCAAAAATATATAGGGTTCTGTGTATAGTGTATTCTGTAAAGTATATGGGGTACTGTGTACAGTGTAATGTGTAAAGTATAAGGGTACTGTGTGTAGTGTATTGTGTACAGTATATGGGGTACTGTGTATAGAGTATTATGTACAGTATATGGGGTACTGTGTATATTGTACTGTGTAAAGAATATGGGTTAGTGTGTTTAGTGGATTGCTATTCAGAATATGGGGTACTGTGTATAGTGTATTGTGTACAGTATATGGGGTACGGATTATAGTGTATTGTGTACATTATATGGGGTACTGTGTATAGTGTATTGTGTACAGTATATGGGGTATTGTGTATAGTGTATTGTGTACAGTATAAGGGTTACTGTGTATAATGTATTTTGCACTGTGTATGGGTTACTGTGTTTGGTGGGTTGCTATGCGGAATCTCGTGTACTGTGTAAAGTGTATTGTGTACAGCATATAGGTTACTGTGTATACTGTATTGCGTACAGTATATGTGGTACTGTGTATAGTGTATTGTGAAAAGTATAAGGGGTACTGTGTTTAGTGGATGGTTATACAGAATATGGGGCACAGTGTTTGGTGTAACGTGTACAGTAAATGTGCTACTGTGTAGAGTGTATTGAGTGCAGGGTATGTGGTAACGTGTATAGTGTATCGTGTACAGTATTTGGGTATTGTATATACTGTGTATTATATGTAGTACTTTGCATAGTATTGTGTGTATTTATTGTGTACTGCCTATAGTGAATAATGTTTAGTGTATATTGTGTATCGTTTAATGTAGAGTGTGTAGAGTATTGTGTACAGTGTATGGGGCACTCTATAGTGTGTTGTGTGTAGTGTAGGAGTACTCTGTATAGAGTATAGTTTACGATATAATGGGAAATGTGTGTAGTTTAGATTATATAGTACATGTGTTACTCTGTATAGTGTGTGTGGTGTGGGTTAATGTGTATGGTCTATAGTGTATAGTTATGTGTAGTGTGTGGTGTACAGTTTATAGTGTATATTCTGTAGTGTATTGTGAACAGTTTATGGGGAATTGTAATGTTATGTGTACAGTATACGGGAAAATCTGTGTAGTTTATTGTGTACAGTATATTGGTTAGTGTGTTTAGTGTATATTAGAAAATATATGGGGTATTTTGTATAGTGTGTAGTGTAAAATATATGGGGTATTCTATACAACGTATTTTGTACAGAACATGGGTTATTGTGTAAATTGTACAGCGTCCTGTGTATAGCGTATTGTGAATATTGACAGACGCACATACAGATAACACTTGTGTTTTTAATTCCATTTTTCCTAAATTCTGTTCTATTACCGTTCCTTGGGTACTGTACGTAGCAAAGAAAGTGATGCTGAAACGGTCTGTATGGACTGCAGGCATTTGAATCAGTTGCTCTGTAGGCATTCCCTCTCTCTTCCCAGAATTAGATATCTTGGATAATTTATAAGTTTCTTTATCAGAACCTACCCGGTTGATGGCAGTGAACTAGATAACAAATCAGCTGATCCGTCCTGATACTGCCTCCGTTTGTTCACGAATACCACGGGGGTAAATCCCAAAATAGCAAAGGTACTAATATCCCCACCCCAAATATGCATAGCCTCAGTCCAAAGTATATCAGAAGGTGAAAAAAAGCAGCCATTATTTATCATAACACATTATGATACACAATATGTTCGGAAGGTTTGAAGGTAACAAGTAACAGGTATAGTTGGTACTGAGAGTGAGCATTGAGAGGGTAGCTGTTGGGAGGTGTGAAGGTAAGAGGTACAGTCGGTATTGAGGGCGAATATTGAGAGGGTAGCTTAATATGTTGGGAAGGTGTGAAGGTAACAGGTAACAGGTACAGTTGGTACTGAGTGTGAGCATTAAGAGGGTGGCTGCTGGGAAGGTGTGGAGGTAACAGGTAACAGGTACAGTTGGAACTGAGTGTGAGCATTGAGAGGGTAGCTGTTGGGAAGGTGTGAAGGTAACAGGTAACAAGTACAGTTGGTATTGACAGTGAGCATTGAGAGGGTAGCTGTTGGGAAAGTGTGAAGTTAAGAGGTTGCAGGTACAGTTGGTATTGAGAGTGAGCATTTAGAGGGTAATTGTTGGGAAGGTGTGAAGGTAACAGGTAACAGGTGCAGTTGGTACTGAGAGTGAGCATTGAGAGGGTAGCTGTTGGGAAGGTGTGAAGGTAACAGGTAACATGTACAGTTGTTACTGAGAGTGAGCATTGAGAGGGTAGCTGTTGGGAAGGTGTGGAGGTAACAGGTAAGAGGTACTCTTGGTACTGAGTGTGAGCATTGAGAGGGTAGCTGTTGGGAAGGTGTGAAGTTAATAGGTAACAGGTACAGTTGGTACTGATAGTGAGCATTGAGAGGGTAGTTTTTGGGAAGTTGTGGAGGTAACAGTTAACAGGTACAGTTGGTACTGAGTGTTAGCATTGAGAGGGTAGCTTTTGGGAAGGTGGGAAGTTAACAGGTAAGAGGTATAGTTGGTACTGAGAGTGATAATTGAGAGAGTAGCTGTTGGGAAGGTGTGGAGTTAACAGGTAACAAGTACAGTTGGTAATAAGAGTGAGCATTGAGAGGGTAACTTTTGGGAAGATGGTGAGGTAACAGGTAACAGGTAGTGTTTGTACTGAGAATGAGCATTGAGAGGGTAGCTGTTGGGAAGTTGTGAAGTTAACAGGTAACAAGTACAGTTGGTACTGAGAGTGAAAATTGAGATGGTAGCTGTTGGGAATTTGCGGAGCTAACAGGTAACAAGTTCAGTTAGTCCTGAGAGTGACCATTGAGTGCGTAGCTGATGTGAAGTTGTGAAGTTAACAGGTAGCAAGTACAGTTGGTACTGAGGGGGAACATTGAGAAGGTAGCTGTTGGGAAGATGCGGAGGTAACAGGTAACACGTACAGTTGGTCCTGAGAGTGACCATTGAGAGGGTAGCTGTTGTGAAGTTGCGAAGTTAACAGGTAACAAATATAGTTGTTACTGAGTGTGAGAATTGAGATTGTAGGTGTTAGGATGGTGTGAATTTAACAAGTAACAATTACAGTTGATACTGAGAGTGAGCATTGAGAAGGTAGCTGTTGGGAAGGTGTGAAGTTTAAAGGTAACAGTTACAGTTGATACTGAGAGAGCATTGCGAGGGTAGCTGTTGGGAAGTTGTGGAGTTAACAGTTAAGAGGTACAGTAGGTATTGAGAGTGAGCATTGCGAGGGTAGCTGTTGGGAAGTTGTGGAGTTAACAGTTAAGAGGTACAGTAGGTACTGAGAGTGAGCATTGAGAGGGTAGCTGTTGGGAAGGTATGAAGGTAACAGGTGAAAGGTACATTTGGTACTGAGAGTGAGAATTGAAAGGCTAGCTGTTGGGAAGTTTTGGAGGTAAAAGTTAACAAGTACAGTTGGTACTGAGATTGAGCATTGAGAGGGTAGCTTTTGGGAAGGTGTGAAATTGACAGGTAACAGATTCATTTGGTACTTAGAGAGAACATTGAGAGTATAGCTGTTGGGAAGTTGTGAAGGTATCAGTTAAGAGGTACAATTGGTACTGAGAGTGAGCATTGAGAGGGTAGCTGTTGTGAAGTTGTGTAGATATCAGATAAAAGGTACAGAAGGTACTGAGTGTTTGCATTGAGAGGTTAGCTGTTGGGAAGTTGTGAATTTAACAGGTAACAAGTACAGTTGGTACTGAGATTGAGAATTGAGAGGGTAGCTGTTAGGAAGTTGTGGAGGTAACAGGTAACAGATAGAGTTGGTCCTGAGTGTCGGCATTGTGAGGGTAGCTGTTGGGAAGTTTTGGAGTTAACAGGTAACAGGTTGAGTTGGTACTGAGAGTGAGCATTGAGAGTGTAGCTGTTGGGAAGGTGTGAAGTTAACAGGTAACAGGTACAGTTGGTACTGAGATTGAGCATTGAGAGAGTAGCTTTTGGGAAGTTGTGAAGTTAACAGCTAACAGGTACAGTTGGTACTGAGTGTGAACATTGAGAAGGTAGCTGTTGGGAAGGTGTGAAGTTAACAGGTAACAGGTTCACTTGGTACTGAGAGTGAGATTTGAGTTTGTATTTGTTGGGAAGTTGTGGAGGTAACAAATAACAGGTTCAATTGGTACTGAGTCTGAGCACGGAGTTGGTAGCTTTTGGGAAGATGTGGAGGTATCAGGTAACAGGTACAGTTGGTAATGAGAGTGAGCATTGAGAATTTGTTTGTTGGGATATTGTGAAGTTAACAGGTAACAGGTACATTCGGTACTGAGAGTGAGCATTGAGAGGGTAGCTGTTGGGAAGGTGTGAAGTTAACATGTAACAGGTACAGTTGGGACTGAATGTGAGCATTGAGGGGTTAGCTGTTGGGAAGGTGTGAAGGTAACAGTTAGTAGGTACAGTTGGTACTTAGTGTGAGCATTGAGACGGTAGCTGTTGGGACGGTTTGAAGGTAACAGGTAACAAGTACTGTTTGTAATTAAAGTGAGCATTGAGAGTGTACCTCTTGTGAAGATGTGAAGTTAACAGTTAAGTAATGCAGTTGTTACCGAGAGCAAGCATCGAGATGGTAGCAGTTGGGAAGTTATGAAGTTAACATGTAACAAGTACACTTGGAACTGATTCTACAGCTACCCTCTAAATGGTAGCTGTAGAATAAGATTCTTTATGATCTCCATAGTCAATATGGAGATCGTGGTCAGATATTCTCCATATTTTTCACCGGTCGGTACATTCCGGTATGTGTTCTACTGTCTGCTGAATTGCTCACTGCTTTTGAAAAATGTTGACTGTGTTTCTAAGTATCAGTTCCAAAGACAAACAGAGAAGAGCACGATTCGAAATACCGTGGCTTGCGTTTCAAAGAGTTCTTACTGCCGGCGTTTAAGAGCTTCCTTTTTTGCCGTAAGAATGTATGACAGCTGATACAGAAATTGCCAGGATCGTTTCTCGCCAAACTGCATTCTTCAGTAAACATCCCTCTTTCTGAATTGTGACGTGTCTTTCAAATGTTCAGTCGTGTACCGTTATATGTACAAGCACGTGGCTGGCCATTTCTAACAAAGTTTTAATTAGAATAAACATGATGAATGTGTTTTATTATAACCCTCTGAAAATTCTCCTTGTCCAAAGTAGGTACAGTTAGTTGAAGAATAAGAGACCAATTTGACGTCACAATTTATTAAGTTATATTTCACTTCTTCTAAGCTCAACATGTTTCGGACATTAATATATCCATCATCAGGAACCTGCCACTTTTCTATTGTTTCACCTCATTGGTTGTGTGTTCTGTAAAGATGGAGGGTTTTAGCATTTATGTAAATTATAGAATATAGAGGTGAATGCTTGGTGTGATGTGTTTAGTCGCTTTGTTGCAGTTCGTACGCCGTCTGTTCTAGTATTTTCTGCTTATAGATTATGTGTTCTCATGTGTGCAGTGCAACAAAACGAGTAAACACATCACACCAAGCATTCACCTCCATATATTATAATTTACACTAATACTAAAAACCTCCATCTTTACAGAACACACAACCCATGTGGTGATAAAATAGAAAAGTCGCAGGCTCCTGATGATTGATTATTAATGTCCGAAACATGTTGAACATAGAAGAAGTGAAATAAAACTTAATAAATTGTGACATCAAGTTGATCTCTTATTCTTCAACTTTCACAATGATTCACGGTCCAATATATATAAGATTTAGGTACGGTTAATTTTGACTCACTCTATATACGTTTTGGGGCAGCTGACAAACTTTTTCACATAGAGGTTGTTCTGTTTAGGCTAACTGAAGGAATGGTGGATTTTTTATCACTTTTGTGTGTGTGTGTGTGTGTGTGTGTTGCACTGTGTCACCCACATCCGTCTGTATCACAGCTGAAAATTTGGGGTTACAATGAACTATACACAAAATGTCTTTATATTGATACAAAAATAAAGGAAAACACTTTGAATTATTTTCAAATGTTATTCGTCTTAAATTTCTTTATCATAAATACCGTCTACAATTATATCTTAATCTTTAGAACTACTTTTTTCTGACTCTTCCATTTCAATCCAAAGCAGACAATTTTGTATTGCCACGCTGACTGCCTAAGTATTGTCTTGCATTGAACCAAATTCTTAACCAAGTAGAAGGATAGATGTTTGGGATTGACAAACATAGAGGGCTATAACTGATAAAATTGTTTGCTCTCAGAACGCCCAAACAAATATTATATCACGTGTGACATCATAAGCAAAACTGGGTGTCTCAAAGTAGAAGAAACTGAAATGATTGCATCTTCCAATATACGAGGGAGAGTCATTAAACAACAGGAATTTTATTCTAAAGTGCATGAAAAGTATGCACAACGAAAAATCTTATTTCGGGACACAAAATGGCTCCTTAGCATTATGTCATATAGCGGTCGTGACGATCAAGCATTTTGAGCCTGTGCAGTAGGTCGTAAAACATGGCCGCTCCACTGTCAACTTGCACCGTGGAAGATCAACGAAGCGTTATTCGTCTTTGTGGTGAGATGGTTTGAAACCTTCTGAAATCTACAGAAGAATGAATGTTCAGTATGGAGACAGCTGTTTGAGCCATCGAACTTTCACTTGTTTGGAACTATGAAAGAACATTTGTGGGGCCAGTAGTTTGCAGATGACGACGAGGTTATGGAGGCGGTGCAAAGTTGGTTAAAGGCCACGCCAAAAAGCTTTTTTCTATAGGGTATCCGCAAGCTTGTGGACAGGTGGACCTAGTGTGTTGCGAAGCAGGGCGACTGTGTCGAAAAATAAGACACAAACAATTTCTGTAAGTACTCTTGTAAAAAATTTATTATAAAATTCCCCTTAATTAATGACTTACCCTCGTATATTTTGCGAATTTACGAACTTGTGAAACTTACTGCATTTTCTAAGACACGCAGAATTATCTCTGTCTTATTTCTCAAAAAAGTAGCCCTATTTATGTTCTAGCTCAATACATTCAAATTATCAGCTCAGACCACAATCTACTGTCGTGTCTGAATGTGTCTGCCCTAGAAGTTTCGTAATTTTTCTAATGCCTTCTTATCAACCGCCTTCGATATTTTGCACTTAAATCACTATGTTTTTAAAATCAATATTATCTCTTCCTTAGGTAAAGCAGTTGGCCAGTCTGAAGTGTCAGGTGGCCAGTTATGGCAACAATCTGACCCATTGTACTCTTCATTAGTATTAGCAAGTTTTATATCAACCTTTGTTTTACTTTTGTAACGAAACCCTTACGCTGGTGAAATTGTCTCTCTTCCCTGCAGGCGGTGACCGTTGTCACAGGGTGCCTCACATTATGTCACACTTTGTTTGATGATGAAAGGGAATTGTTTTACATAAGGTAATGATTTTAAAAACCACAAATAAAATCCAAGATATGCAATTAACAGAAGTAACTTACTTCCAGACAATTTTAATCCGACAGTGCAGTTATGACGTAATTATTACACCCACGACAATCGAGAAACGTACAGGGTATTCCCGACAGCTCTGTCTGTACGGTAAATATGGTAGGACCTGAAAAGGGAAAGAATTTTGGTAAAATTCCGGCTGTAATCTGTAAATGTGTCTATTCTCCAGGGCGTCCAGACCTCCACTTGAGTCCAGCAATAATCAGCGGGGTGTTCTTTCGTAAAGTATTCAGCTGCTGATGTGTGAAACTGATCACACCTCCATCTAACGCTGAGAATAAGCGCGAGCGAAATTTAAGCCTTCATACAGTAAAAACAAACAAACAACACAGCATTAATTCAACCTGCATTTCTGTATGCAAAAAACATTGACATATAAACAATGTTTGTAATCGTAATTAGAGTCCGATAATTCTGAAGAGAATCACATTTTTTGCCTAACCACTAACGCTACTTCGAAAGTAAACTGAATTTCGCAGTAAAGACAAAGGTTGACGAACAAAAAAAAAACAGCTTTTCGTAAGGTTGAGACAGATCAGTTGTTAACGCAAACCTTAACCTAAACGTGCCCTGAAGGCTTATGTGAGGAGCGTAAGCTTAGCTACACTCAGTCAACTCAGCAGAAGTTGTGGAGGAAGGGAGATTAACGATCCGGCCATTTTGCACCCATCGAAGAGGACGCTGCATTGGCCCTCCTGCCTTGCTGAATATCCTCGAAGGAAGACAAATTCCTTACCCAAACCGGGACTCGAACAGAATATCGTCCTTCTGATGTGTGTCATCCCCGTTGTGTTTTGTACAATAGTAAGTATTGATACACCAAGCTCCTTACTAGAATATGGTCCAGTCAGTAGCCTACTAACTGTACTGACTGAGCTATTCTATCCCGTAACTGTGTTCGGTGGCAGCTCTAAATAAAAATGTCATTTACAACACCCTAAATCTCAGTAGAAACCATCTATCAACCTACCTACGTATCTACCTACCGAACTACCTACGTATCTACCTACCGAACTACCTACCTATCTACCTATGTATCTTTCTACCAATCAATCAACCAATCAGTTCTCCAGTGGTCCATCAGTTACTTCTTTCCAGTCGCCATACCTGAAGTTTTACTGCGCTGTAAGACGTTACAATCTTCTACTTCATCACCCGTTCCACTTCCTTTTCGCACTTCATTGCCAGTCGTCCCCGCTGCTGACCAGTTCATTATTCGCTTAGGCCATCTGCTAGGTTCCATGCGCACTAAGTGCCCATGTCATTTCAACACATTTTTTTCCTTTCTACACACAATCTTTTTGCGCCCATTATTCCTCGAATTACGTCATCTCCTAACGAATATTCATTCATTAGTATCCAGCCTTGAAGGCCGGACTTGGCAGGAACCAGAGTTCAGTCATGTGACCGGTATGTCTCTGGCACACTGCATCCTGGGCAAGTTCTTGGGGGTAGTTTGCCATTGCTTTCCCCCGCCTTTAGACGTTCACACTTTAGCCACCAGGTGCCTCCGTCCGCAACGACGCGAGAGATCCTAGCAGCGAAAGGTGGAACTGTGGGCGAGAAAGATGTCCGGTAGTAATTTTGCCTAA
>Ga0123355_10010253_pt1 | contig 14331 bp, 6 predicted proteins | sample TergutEmb28metaG_3_FD_89872 | JGI IMG/M metagenome (GOLD analysis project Ga0123355, IMG submission 89872) | Embiratermes neotenicus P1 segment gut microbial communities from Petit-Saut dam, French Guiana - Emb289 P1 | ecosystem: Host-associated > Arthropoda: Insects > Digestive system > Gut ...
GTCACATTATGTGTTGGTAAGTGTCAAATACAGGTCGGAGAACCGGAATGTTGCCTGTGTATGTGTGTTATTTAAAACAAATTTCGGGCTTTTGTAACGATATGTTATTGCGCAAAAGTGTCTTATATATGATTGATTTAGGAATTTCGTAAATTAACTTTTTAAACCTAGCGGTTTCTTTATGTAACGCCTGGATTAACATTCAAATTTTCGACGTTGTACTCGCTTAGCGTTGAGTGTTTTGTAGGTACTTCAGAGCAGACAGCGACATTTGCTCTATACGTCATTAACTGTTTGGTTTATATAACCCTGGTAGGAGGTGTTTACTGCGCAGTACGAAATGATTCCTTATATAAAGCAGATTAGTTTTAGTCTTATAAAGTTAAAACGATGTTCGTAAGCACATGTTTTTACTGTTTTTAAAAAAATTAAAATTTTTCAATTCGTAATGCTATGTATAATGACAACTGTGCTGTTTAAGCAGATAATATTGCATTATCAGTAACTTGTCTTTTAAACGTGACTATGGTTATTGCTATAGATTTTACACATTACTTAATATATCATTATCTTTTCTTCTATAGAGGTAATCGAATAACTGCAACGATTACTATTATCTGGCAACTTATCATGCTTATACAAATTCTCAGAACTCTATGTGCAAACTGTCTTCTTTTCTGAAGCAAGTCGCTTTAATACTTGCCAGCCTTGTACGTCACGTTATCACGTTCAAGTTATCGACTTCTTTTCGTGATTTCATTTAAGTGGGAAACATAGTAGGCGACATAATTCGTTCCCAAATTTTAATTAACGTGCATCTGTCAGTGAAAGTGCCAGTGAGCCATCTGTATCATATTTGGGATAATTTTGGGTGTTTATATCCAGTGGACCAAGAAACTTTGATCCTGTCTTTGTGTTTCAGTATTACTTTGTAACAAACATGTGATGTCATAACCCACAACATCAAAGTAAGACAGAATCATCAGTTCAGTATTTTAGTGAGTAATTACGAACCGAAAAAGGCATCCCTTTCAGAAATGATTCTGACTTGTAGCAGAAAATGTCTCATTTTGAATCTCAGCTGTGTCACCGACTATTCAGAAAGAAATACGATTTAGGAATTTTTCATAGATTCTTCAGATAAATTTTGTGATAACATTTATACCATATCACAACAATTTCCTCTCACATTTCCTCTACATCGAATTCTGCTGCCGCCCGAATATTGATGCTACAAAATAATTGGGTTATTGACAGTGACTTTAAAGCGCTATAATTGATATAGAGATAATATCGGATTTCCATATATCAAAGGGATGAATACGTAATAACATTACATTCCATTACGCTTCGTATCTTAATTTTATATAGGACTAATTTGTCTGCTGTAAAGATAAACCTCTTGCGCCGTAACTAATTCTTTTTCAGACTTAACGTGCGATGTTTTGTTGCTGTGTATAAAGATGATTAAATATTTCGCCATGTTTATGCCATTTTACCACCCGTCTACCACAAGACATCTTATGAATATAACTGCAGTTTATACTTTTTTCTAAAGGTGATAACAAATGTTTTACCAGTCTATCTGAGATAACATAACTTGCAATATCTGCCATTGTGGAGCCACCATATTTTTGCATTTGAATAAGTCCGAATTGAAGCTTGTAGAAGAAATAATATTGTTAATGAATGATATCTATTAAACTGTATTAAATATATATTCTCTTGATGCTTAGCTAATGACATTTTTACATTTGTGGTTTGTTATAAAATATTTCTATAATTTAAATTGACTATATTTAATAACATATATATAAAATATTATTATAACTATTATTATTATTATTATCATCATCAATATCATCATCATCCGAATTTCTCAATTCTCCGCTTTGGCTGGGAAATATTCATCTATCCTAGGATATATTAATCAACAGGTTTAGGTTCGGTGTTCTTATTTGTAGTTTAAAAAGTATTTTTACAATTGCACATGTACTAAGAATTACAGATTTTTGCATTTTTATATATGTATTCGGGTTCAATTTGTGTCTTATTAGAATTCGGATAATGACTTTGGAATTACTCCAGATAGATGATATTACTAACGAGATCAATTTTTCTGACTATTGCTCCCAAGTAGCACATATTTCATTCGCCATTTCTTTGGACTTGTTTTGTTTGTCGGTTATTGGTTCTGGATGCTTCAAAATATATTTCTTATAGTTTTTTGTTTAATGAATTATTTAAATTAACGAATTTCATATTAGGGACGTAGCAAAAATAATGAGATGGGCGGGGCATATGGAATAAAATGGCGAAAGAGCGAACTATGCAGCGTGTTAGTGGGGGAAATCTAAAAGATAAACACCACATGGAAATCCTAAATTTTGAAGAGAGCATAATGTCGAAATATATCTTCAAGAACATGGACACAAGCATTGAATGAATTTATTTGAATTCTAATAGAGAAGAGTTGCGAACCATTGGAAATTGTGTAATAATGTCACATTTGCCGTACAATGCAGAGAATTTCTTGAGTAAATAAGAACATCAATTTCCCAAAACGTTTTTCTTCCTTGGATTTAGATATTTCGAAGTACCTTTCTTGACAATTACAAAACACTTATTAAAGCACAATTTACGTACACATTACTGACGATTTGATAGCAGTGAACATTGAAACAGAGCAGTGAAATCCGAATAAATTATTATGCTTGAGAAGCAATAAGGCCATATAGTTGTTTTAATATCAGGATTAGGTTTAAATGCGTTAGTTAGTTGTAATTCTAAATATTTTGAAACTGACATAAAAATCATGGCTCACTCAAGTGTAGAGCAACTTTTGTTATTGTGCAAGGTATATGTGACAGGCTCACAATTTTACGAGGGCCACAAATGAATTGTCATGGGTAAATGGCTTTTAATAATTCAGCAATGTTTGTTTCGTTCTAAGTACAGAGGATTTAGAATTAGAATTGACCCTTAACAAGTATTATTGCCAAGAAACTAATATATCTATCAAGTGAAAAAATTTTACTCCTTCTTGTAGTATGTAAAATACATGTATGTGGAATATAATAATCTCACAAATATACGTCAGCACAACAAATATTTATGGGGCAATAGGCTACATGTTTCGACCTATTAACAGGTCATCATCAGGCCTCCATCAGAACAAGTCAAAGGTGCTCTTAAGATATTGAGATCCCAAAGTTTTTATAGTTGTAGACAAATATAAAATCTGGTATTGGATAAAACATGACACATATATTACGTATTTAAAATAGTTAAAACACGAGTATGTATCTGAAAACTAGGACTGTATTTGTCATCATTTAATTATGGACTATGGGTGCAACTGTATTTCCATTCGGTGTGGAACTGCCTCACGTGGTTTTCCGTGTGGCCCAGTGTATTTCAAATTGAGTGTCAGAACTGGCTAATTGTTATTCTCTGTATTTCCAACTGGGTGAGTTGTTTCGGTCCACATTGTGTTAGGATTTGTGACGAGCTGAGAGGAATCCGTCAGGTTGTATCTCCAACCTAACGCCTTTGACTTACTCTGCTTAAGGCCTGATGATGACTTCTTAATAGGTCGAAACACGTATCCTATTGCTCCAATAAATATTTGTTGTGCTAACGTATATTTGTGACTTTATTAGATACTTCAGTAGAGCAATTCGTGATGCATTCTGTAAAATTAGAAGTAGGAAGTTTTTGTTTTTCTTTGTTGCCTTAAATTATTTTAACAAATACACCTTCCACCATTTCATAAAACTCTGCCCGAATTATGTCACACGTACAGTAGTCATTATCATTATTTATTTACCTGACACAAATATCGTATTTTTCAGTTGGAAACACATCAGTTTCAAATACTTGCTTTGTTATCAGTTTCAGGTGAAAAGAGAATTTGAAAACCAAGGTTTATATATTTGTTTACACTTTTATTCTCATAGTTTATCGAAACTATCATTTTATTGCTATGTATGGAGATAAAATTCTAATTTTATCGTATAAGTGCCATGTGATTATATTTTGTTACTTTTGTCTCTTCCTGTTAACCAGAGCCAGATTTCGAAACGTGTGTTCTAACCCAAAATAGGCCACTCTAACTTTCAATACTTCCTCACTTATAATTGTTCTATGTCTTATCCAAAACAATGTCACCGACAGATCCCAGCATCTCTCGCCTGCCTCTGCTTGAATCTGTAGCAAGATCGACGCCAAACGTGGGCAAAAAATCTGTGTGTATTTATGAAATACAGTTTCAAAAATCAACCTAAAAATTCTGCTGTTCTGAAGTTGTCTTGTTATTTCTCAGACCCTCCAAATAAACATCAAGGTAATAATGCCTACTGACGTCGCTCAAAAACTACGAAATATTGAACGAATTATGGATGTGGGCTAAACTCATAGGCTTTCTTCGATTGCACTGGAGAACGCTATGGAGGGATGATTATTATATTGGGATACTTGACAATATAATTTAGAATTGCTTTCTTAAGCAAAGGGATTTGAAGAAGTCCGTGAGAGGAGATAATATTTCGAAGCTTAGAGTTGCTCAGCCTTTCAAAAAAGTTTCTCCCTTCTAAGGTATCCGAAATTATATTACCGTCTGGACAACGGTCCCCTGTATTTTTGCAATCAGCTCTATCTAAGTGGTTTCTTTCCTTCGGTTTTACTGACTTAAATTACTCATTCTTGATTCGATGACTCAGTAAGAGAAAAGTGCCAACATTTCTTAAGTTTCTTTGCAATGTACTCACGGTGCTCGGGAAAACGGACGAAAACTGGGTGGAATGTCACAATATTGGATGTAGATTCCGGGGTTTCACACAAGTTACTCAAACTTCAAACTTATGTTTCTAAGTAAAGTTCATTTTTGGAAGGTTTCTTTCTATTGTCACTTGCAGAAACATAATTAACTTATAATATATGTGAGGTTAATTTAAATTATATTGAACTCCTTCTTGAAAATGAAACGCCGTAATAATTAGTGTGTGGTGACATACCTTCAGAACATACATATTAAAATATAAGAAAATCGATTCCTGCAATTTGAAAAAGTTTAGTCCTAAATAAGACTTCCGGAGAGCACTCTAAATATTGCTCAGTTGCAAATACAGGTTAAGGAAACGGAATTATTTTGTGTTCTTTGGTCAGTGAAAAGAACAGAAGGGTTTGTTTTTGCGCCCACATTATTCTACACGGATGTTTACGAGCTACATTTAGGAACCTTATAAAATCTGTACCTATTTTTATTTCAAGTTTTGGTGACACCCGTTCCTTCCTGACTTGGTTGCGAGCGTCCTGCTCTGGCTGTCTGTCGGCCCAACTAAAAGGGCGAGAAGTTGAACGTGGTCCCATCAACAACTTACGAGTTTACAACTTGGGTCATCGCATTACGTTCCCTTGACGGGAAGGACGGTGTGATTTTCCACAACTTCACGCTCGCGGTGGACCGGTTTGTGCCGCTCTTGGCAAAGAATCTGACCAGGGGCATGACTGAGATTGTCGTCCGAGAGGAAATCGAAACCCTGAAAGTTCTATTCCCGGAATTCACGCATCTGCGTTCAGGCCGTTACTGCCACGATCCCGCAAAACCGCCCCCACACCCAACTTCATTTATCATTGGCGGGGAGGCATAAGGTGTGGAAAGTGCGATCACTAACCCAAACTCTGCGGCTTTCGAGTGTCGGTGGAGTCATACGTTGCTCCTAAAGGCCCACAACATTGCAAGCGTTACCAGCGATTTGGACAAACGCAGCGTAATTTCGGATATGACCCCGGTGCATCACATATGTGAGATCCCAACACTCCGGTGGATGCTGTACCCAAGTGGAACAGCCTCAGTGCTGTGGCTGCGGAGGAAACCACACGGCGAACTACCGTTGTAAAGTGGGAGGAAGCGAAGGCGGCTCTTGTAACCACACGCCCGAGCGTGGTCAAAAGAGCGTCGTAATTGGTCAAACTGCTGCTCCGAAAGCTTAGCGGTCCGGTCCCTCTGCCGAGTAGATGGGGCTGGGAGAGGTGTGAAGTCAATTTGTCCGAAGGGGGCGCTTCATCAAAGCTACCACCACGCAACCCACCAACCAAAACAAAAATCCTTCTCCTCAGCCTTTAACGGAAACGCCCGAACAGCCTAAAGTGATCGCCACCACGAAGACTATCAGGCCAGAGATTCCTTACACCAAAGCTACAGCAGCCCCTAAGCCGTCTACTGGGAAGCCCAAAAGGAAATCTACTAAGAGTGCAAAAACTGCACCCGCAAACCCATAAAACCCAGCCTGGTGGTCCCCACACAATGTTCCACATCCCCAGTCGAGGAACCCTCAGATCTCCTTGACCACCTTCCACTCCAAGCATGTGAGGAGCTGAACAGTTACGTCCTCACTTCCATCTCCCTTCATACAGAAACAGCTATCCCGCGGGCTGTCCTGAAAACCGTTATTTTGTTTGTGGCCAAATATGGCAGCCCGCCTTTGGAGGACGGAGAGGTGTAAAGTACTGCGCCTAGCTTGCTGGAATGCGGAGTTATTGTGCGGCAGGAAGCTTAAACTGGAGCATTTTATCAACCAGCAGTGTGTCTATATTTGTCTCTTAAGTGAGATATTCCGTAACCCTGGCCAAGCCTTCTGGCTTCCCAGTTATGTCTGCCTTCACACAGACATGATGACAGCGGTGAGCGGCACAGCCAGCATGGTCCGCCGTAGTATAGTCCACAACACCGTGCACGTTCCGGGCCTGACCCACTTGGAGGCTACACCCATTCAAGACACATTGCCCGGCAAACTGATGAGAACCCTTGCGGCTTACGTTTCGCCTTTGCGCTCACTGATCGGAGCGGACACGACAACCTGTTTCGGCGGGGGATTGCCGGGTTTGATGGCTGGCGACTTCAACGCGAAACACGTTGTTTGGATCTCGCGGCTGAGCACGAGACGGGGGAAACCCCTACTTCATTTTTCCGAAAAGAACTAGTCTAATTTTTATACCGAACTCCCCAAACACGAACCCATACAAAACATCTGCTACTCCGATAACTTGGACATCGTGATAACCAAAAAACTCTCATTCCCGGTCTATCTGACTTCGTGCTCTTCACGAAGCTCGGACAATTTTCGGTTCTCATTGACACTGCTTGTTTCTCGTCCTTTCACTACCCACCTGATCCTCATGACTTCAGGCACACTGACTGGGCCAAGTAACAAACTTAATTGGATAATCTAATTCATTTCGATTCGGAATTGCACAACGAGATTGCAATTGACACGAACGGCGAGAACTTCTCCGTCGCTGTTGTTAAGGCTCTGGCAGCGTCTAATCACAATCGTCACCCAACTGACAACCCACGGCCCCGATACCGACTGGAATTCAGGATGAGATAGGCCTGAAGGACGCGCTTCGGAGGTAGTGGCAGATCACCAGGGACGCCGCGCTGACAGCCGAGGCCCAACTCTTGCAGAGGCCCGTTACCAGCCTGATTAACCATTGGAGAAACGACCAGTGCAGAGCCACACTCGAATCTCTCGACCCGAAGACCAATCTTTGTGGAAGGTGACCAAACTGGTGATGAGACTTTCTACTCCATCTCCTCCCTGGTCATCCCAGGGGGATCCTTCTCTGGGACTGTCAGAAAGCCGAAGAACTTGCCGAGGGTCTGGAGGCTCTGTTCCAGCCGGTGACCGATCCCTGGGTCTCGGCAGTTATTGAGAAGATTGGCTTGGCTCTGACGCCTTACTTCTTTACCCCTGCCACCGTACCGAATTTAACCGAAACTGACAAAGTTCCCGAAGCCATCTGGTGTCTCAAGGAGAGAAGGGTTCGGTGCCACAACGTTATACCAAGCATTGACTTGAAGCTTTTTCCTCAGCGAGCATTTTCCCTCCTGGCACAGATCTTCATTGCGGTTCTCCGTATCCATCACTTTCCCAAAGTGTGGAAGGACGTTAAATTGATCTGTCTCTGTCCCTATCGTCCCATTAATGTCTTGGACACGTTTGGTAAACTATTCGAAAAGTCGTTTTAGCTGTAGTAAGACAAGGCTGACTGATGTGAGACGAGCAGTTTGGTTTCACACCCAGGCATTACATGTCCTTGCAGTTTGACCGCCTCGTTGAAAGAATAAACAGTATTTTCGGGTAAACCAACTTACCGGTGCAGTTTTCCTCGACGTGGCCAAAGCTTTCGATACCGTATGGATTGATGGTTTCCTCTATAAGCGAACACTCCTAAATTTCTCATCTTACGTAGTCCATAAATCTCATCATACCTCACGTGTCGGTCTTCCGAAACGTCCTTCAAAATGACGCATCATTTCGTCGAGGCATGCTGGCTGGGTTACCTCAGGATGGACTGATCCTCTCCTCTTCAGTATGTTTGTTAACGACATGCCCTTTCCCTCGCAACACGTCGAGCCCTCACCGCGAACGAGATGTCATCTTAGCTACTTCTCGCAAAACGGCGGTGTTCTTCAGATACCTGTAGTTATATCTGAACGACCTTCATCATTTGTTGAATGAATGGAGAATACCCATTAATGCGTCTAAGGGCACCGCAATAATTTTCGGGCGTGCCGGAGGGCGATTCATTTGGCTCCGACCAGTGACACTCTTCGTGGAACCAGTCAAATGGGCTAACACAGCTCGTTTCCTGGGGTGGTACTAAAACACGACAAATTTTGTAACCCCACATCGATCAGGTTACGTGTGATGGATCCCCTCTTGAAAGGGAATAGTGATCTCTCCGTCAGGAACGGTGTCGTGCTATATATAATTTTTATTGTCTTCATAATTTCACATATATTTGGAAAAGTATTCTTACAATACCTTTAAAGAGTACAATGAAAAATTTTCAAAAATTTTATAGATTACTGGAAATTTACAGAATCTCTCATGTTTCTTCCATTAAGGGTGACTGAAAATTAGCAATATTTTGATCATATATTTGTCTAATTTCGTGTTTTAAAGGGTTTTTTGGATAAAATAGTAGTCTATACACTTACGAGGCTTTTCGTTTCGTGAACGTATTATCGTTTCTTTATGGAATAATCTGAAATAAAATTTTGTTTCTCCTTATCTATTAATGTATATATATATATATATATATATAATCATGAAATCATGAAAAACTTACCATAAAACTTCAAATACCAATGTTTTTACTGATGATGAAACAGTGAATTTCAAAAAACGTAGAATGCTCGGAAGTGTGCAGTGCTGTCTGTGCCGCTGTCTCTGGATAGCTGGGAGGCGGCCGGTATGTAGTTTGTTAACTGGGGTTTACCGTGGGCAGTTTTTTGTATTTATTTCTGTTTCCATATTGGTAATACGATCGGCTGTCCAGCGATCGTCATGGTGGGTGTGTGACGGTGTGGAAGTAAGTGTTGGGAGACGGTCTCCTTCGGTTATTTAATTTTTGTGATATATATTTCTATGAGTTATTTTGATTTACCAATGTAAGTTAGATCTCGATTTTGTAAGATTTGTTTACGATATAGATTTTGTGATTTAAAAATTATTTTTTTGATTCTTATATGGATTTTGTTTATTTGTTTGTCCTTTCTGTTTGTGACTGTATTCTGATCCTGACATTTATGTTATATTATATAGATACATGTTATTACACTTGGCTTTGATACTCTGTATGCTAACTGTTCCCCACCAGAGTCCGTGTTGAGGGGTTCCGAGGTCCAGACAGTCGATGTCAAAATAAGAGTGCGAGCTGCCGGTTTTACATCTGGTGTCATTCTTTTTATTTGTGTGACCCTGAGGGTTCACTGCACGTACACTTTAACATATACATACTAAGTGTGTATATATAGCTAGTATTCCAACTTTGAATTCGCCATTTTGTGTGACTGTTTGTGAGCAGCATTCTTCTGTACAACAAGGGGAAAAATCATGTCAGAGTTCTTCCTTGCTCCTACGGAGAATCCCTTCTATCCATTCCTTATAGTAAACCACATCGGTGTAAACATCAGGGTAGATAGACGAGGGATATCTTGTACCCCATGACACAATCCCTGTGAGGAGGCCGTCACACTGCAGTGGTCCGCCGCTATCGCCCTAAAGGAAGACGCAAAATTACGACTTTATCATTCTTGTAGTTACTGATTCAAACATCTACACTATGACTTGCACTGTGAAAAATCTTATTACATTAAAACATGTAGAAAGGAAATTTTTAAGGATGCACCGAGGAGTATTTTGTATATAATTTACAGTTAGCTAGCCGCTTAGGCATATCTAAATCACGAGTATACTTACCAAGGACACAATCATGTTTTGAAGTGAGCACTTTGTTTGTAACACAAGTTATGCACTTATGAACTGACACTATACAATAAGGCAGAGGCGATAAAAAACAAATAGTGTTTAACACAGGGTATGCAAATGTTAGGTCGGACAGAAATTTTCCATCCATGATTTTGTTCCAAATGCTATTGTAATGTAGTGCAACATTGTGTAACCGTTTGGCTTCATTCATGACTTCCGAATGTGCGCGTAACTAGCCCTAGATGTTTTATATACTGTAACTAGGAAATGACGCGCATTTGCCTCATAATTTTTGGCTTGGTGGAGGTAACATTTGCTACTTTGGAGGTTTGCGCGAACTAGATAAGTGAGGCAAGTTTCGGTCAGTTATCAAAAAATTTCATGTCGTTGTCACAAGTCCACTATATATTCTTAGGAAAATTTGTGTTGAAAGAAGACTCACTGGAGCACACTACGGCCGAAGAATTTGGAACTGTTTTCCGACGATTCTGTGACACTTGGAAGAAGAGTTTTACTCGATGGAATTCTTGGTTTTTGAGAAGATTTGCTACAGTGTATTCAGACTTTTGACCAGAAGGAAATCTTACTGACTGACTTTTAAATTACTTATTTATGTGAGTCGATTTTGGCAACTAATTTACTTTTCTAATTTTGCGAAAACTCAGCGATTATATTTAGTGGCGTAATATTTAATTTGGTTAGCGCAACTGGAAATAGAATGTGGTCGTAACTGGTGAACTGGTGGAAACTAATTTCCACCTGTGTAATTAACTAGTTTATCTAAATTATGTACTTATAATTAGATAATTGATCTTAGTGTTAAATTAGTTAGGATAATTTTCTTGAATGAACTATATTGTCCACGAGTTCTCAAATTGCTTAGTTGCTCACAGAGGACTTCGCAGCTACAGTTTACCCGTCTCCCACACGCCCATGGAAATTGTAGAATATTACTTAACGAGCGGCTATACTAGGCTCGCCCTAATTACCGCTCGCACAGGGCGCTACATTATCACAACTGTTTCTTCATTAGACGATAACCTGAAATGGCCTTCTTTATGCGACTTAAAAGAAATCGTAAACTGGTTACCTGAAATAAATTTTTCTGTATGGTCTGAATATTTATCTTTTCATTTCAAAGAACAGATATTAATTTCCTTTACCGAATGTAAGTTTCCAGCAACATAACTTAGATACATACCAAAAGAAATACACATTTTATTACTATTCATAGCTGCCAGCAACACCATTCATAAACCACGAACACTTTGTATTATTGAATATTTTGTGAGAAAGCATTTAGTACGACACGTTCAAGATTCAATAATACAAAATGATTTTGGTTTGTGAATGGTGTTTTTTGGCAGCTATAAACTAATAAACTATTGTGTATTTCTTTGGGTTTGTATCAAAGCTTTGTAGCTGGAGTCCTACATTTGATAAAGGAAATTATGTTTGTTCTTTGTAATGAAAAGTTAATATACAGACTATATTGAAAAATGTATTTCCGGTAAGCAGTGTACTAATTATTTTAAGTCACATAAAGGAGACCATTTCAAGTTATCGTCTAGTGAAGAAACAGTTGTGATAACATCTGAAAAAAAAAACATGGATGGAAATTTTCACTCCGGACCAACATTTGCTTAAGTTGTGTTAAACAAAATTCGTTTATCACATCTGGCTTATGGTATAGTGTCTGTTCATAAGCGCGTAACCTGTGTTATACAAACATGGTGCTATTATCAAGACATGATTGTGTCCTTGGTAGGTATACTTGTGAATTAGATATGCCTAAGCGGCTAAGTAACTGTAAATTTTATACAAAATACTGCTGAGTGAATCCTTAAAAATTTCAAAATATTGTATTGTACTAAGTAATCTCTACGCATATTTTGGTAACCTCCATGTCATTATAGGGGACCGCGGTAGCACAGTAGTTAAGATGCTGTGCTACAAATCCGAAGATCGCTGGTTCGATCCCAGCTGGTGTTAGTGGATTTTTCATTAACATAAAATCCTTCCGATCGCACTATGGTCCTGGGGTCGACTCAGCCTCTAACAGAAATGAGTACCAGGACTATTTCCTGGGGGTAAAGGCGGCCGGTGCGTAAGGCTGACAACTTACCACCATCCTGTGCCGTTGTCATGAAATGCGGGAACATTAACTTCCTGGAGCCCTCTGGGCCTGTCCAGGCCTGTAATGGGCCTGCTTTACCTTTATCATGTCATTATAAAATGTGTGTGGAAAAGGACCTAAAAATTTAAACTCAGAATGTGTTAATAAACTGGGTTATCTGCTTGATGCTAAACCAAACTGAGCTAATGTGAAAGGAATTTATTGAAAAAAGAGACCTGAAAGTGTGGAAATAAATTTTATTTTTACTAATTATATTAATAAAAATTAATAACCTGTTTTTATATATTTGTAATGGGAAAATTGTGTATTTATTTATTATCCTTTTTTTACACTAACATAATAAGTAATGATGTTATACTATTCCCTTTGTTTAAAAAGGTTTTGAAACCTATTGTCCTAAACAAGCATAAATTTAAAACTAGTGTCATATTCAGTAGTAAAATTGAAAATTAGTGCGGTTCAGGCATGTTGTGGGGTAAAATTAAAAGCATATAAAAATGAAAAATTACCGTGCTAGTAGCCATAATGAGCAGTAAAATTAAAAAGTACGTAAGAAATTAAGAAACCGTCTATTCAAAATTGTGACTTATTTAAAAAAAAACTGATATGTCTATCAAGTTAATTGCGCGAGTCTACCTTTTTCTTTTATCTCGGAGGCGATAGGTTTTCTGAATAAAACAATCAATTCATTAAACCAATCACCCTATTTTGCATAGTTAAGGATCGATGAACGTAACTTGCATATTAATCAAACCGAAATTCCGTATCAAATAAAGGTTTAGGTTACTGAACCCGCCGCCATATATGTTTACGTGTGACTTCAATTCAGTTTAAGAAGTCACTGCTCCTGCCCAAGTGGAACTCCTATTATTGGTGTGAGAATTTTGGAACATGAGGGGAACTTCGGATATGTTCTGCACAGTTATTGAATATAAGCAAGTAGTCGGAAGAGGTACAGACTTATGGTTTGTATGTGGCCGGTTGTCCGTTCAAATCTTATATTTGGCAGCAACTGCCTTAAGATATGTTGTGGATTTTCTCACTTCTTCATAAAATATCTGTTTTAATCTCTTAAAATACGTCACGAACAACTCGACATACTTTGTAATGGACTGTTATCTATAGTTTAAATAAATAGAGCGTTTTGCGTTTTTAATTTATGTTTCGTTATTTTTGTTGTGTGAATTAGAATTATTGATTTCTATTGATAAAATTATCCTAACACCTATCATGTTACGAGTAATGGTCACAGTAACTAATGAAACCAGCTTTAAAAATTAAAACGTTATTGATCACACATGTATGATGATTAGTTACAGCGAAGATGTTTGTGGATAGTAAGTGTTGTTTCAAATTATTTTCTTTAATGAAAATGAATTCACTTTAGTTTGTATTGTATGCATTTTTCCTACTGGATCGAGATCACGCTTACAGATCTAGGGACAAATATACAACAGTTTAATGACGACTTTCTGTGCCTCAAGGAAGTAAAATTTTCTCTACTGGAAAGACACAAAATGAATTTTTTTTTTTTTTTAGAATTCCTTTCTCATAAATTCATCGAATTCAATTCGACACTGATATTGAATTGCAGCCATGTATTTGAAGGGAAAGTGTAGGTATCGTTTGGAAGTTGAGGGGTCGGCCTTAGTTCAGCTATGTATCAGTTAATTATACTGGGGGACCTGATAAAAGAAATTTCTAAGTACAAATTTACTGTATTCCTAAACGTTCCAAATTTAATTCCTTCTGGTGTCTACGCAAATATATCAATAATTTAGTACTCGTAACATCCAAAATCCTAACTTCCGACAGTATCACTCCCCAAATGCTGCGCGTGGTAACTAACCAAATCCCACCGCTGCAAACCAATTTGTAGTGCCCCACTTTAGTAACGGTACCCCAATACTATTA
>Ga0123355_10010255_pt1 | contig 14328 bp, 7 predicted proteins | sample TergutEmb28metaG_3_FD_89872 | JGI IMG/M metagenome (GOLD analysis project Ga0123355, IMG submission 89872) | Embiratermes neotenicus P1 segment gut microbial communities from Petit-Saut dam, French Guiana - Emb289 P1 | ecosystem: Host-associated > Arthropoda: Insects > Digestive system > Gut ...
AAATCGCTAGTGCCTGGGCAGAAGAGCCGAGTTTTTTCACGGGACATTTAAATTTACGTACTATACCAGAAACGCTTTAGAGCGTTTAGAGGGGGAGGGGACTTTTAAATCCCGAGCGCTTTGAAGCGTTAGGGAGGGGAAAGGGTTAATGAAAGGAGAGGATACTCTCACTTGAAGGAGGAAGCTTGCTTTGGAAGAGGATTTGGACCTATTGTATGATAAACTACTAAATGAATGAATGACATACGATACATGTATGTATGTATGTATATGTGTGTGTGTGTGTATATATATATATATGCTATATGTATGTATGTATGTATGTACTCATGCTGTATGTATGTGTATACATAATTATGTACATATACTTAATTGTTAACAAGCATTGTAAATAGAGGACATATATATTGACTACATACATACATGTACCTAGAGGTTAATAATAACAAAAAATTGCATAGGTATGATATTATGTAACTCAAAATTGAATTAAGTAGAAGTGTGTCTGTAAATGTATTGCTGAACTAGCTTCAACTAATCAGAGTTTACATATCTGTGAAAAGTCACATTTTCTTTTCTCTACTAACTGAAATATGTTGGTTCTTGTCTGCTTCACACGCAGCCTCTCAATTACCCCCAACCTCCCCCTATTTGAGGGGGTTGGGGATTGTGGATATACAGAATTCCACACATCACATCATGATTTCAGATTTCGTTGTTCACCTACTCTTTATATCTTTCATCACATTCTACATTTCAGTTAGTATATTCCCTCAGAAATTCCAACATACAACTACTTGCAATTTACAAGGCTGTGAGATCAATTTTTTTGTAAAAGGAAGTTTAATAACTTGCTTCCAAAACAGTTACAATAAATTAGCTATGTGAAAAGGAAAAGTGATATGTCTCATATTAATTTTTATTTTGATTGTAGTGACTGTTCTTTAAATAGTTCTTTCATTTTATATCAACAATATAGCATCTTCAGGGGTTAGAATGTTACAGGGTTTTGAACCATCCTACTCAATTTCAGCACTGTCCATCATTCAAGGTTTTCCAACCACAGTGTTCAGAATCTGGTTCTGTTTTATCCTTGCGGTAACAGTTTAAAGTAAGAAATTCTACTCCACTGGGCTTCTTGGCATAGCTAGTCTAGGCTACAAGAATAAATCTTCTTAGGGGCCTAACTAAGTAGGTTCCTTATTTTATCCTCTCACCTGCAGAAGCAAATAGAATTAGTGTCTGACATGCTGAGATCTACAACGAACATGGATGACTGACACTGTCCAGCATAATGGTCAAAAGGATTGCTGTACACCAGAGTCAGAGGAAACCTTCAGACTCAGTCTTGTGTGATGCAATGTCACAATCCCAGTTGTGTGTTAAATTTCAGAATTTTACCTTAGTCAGTGAGTTGTAAAGAAAAAGTAATTAATTTGAAGTTTCTTAATTGTTTGTTTTTTAACATAAAGTATTATCACATTTATGTTATGAATGTTTTCCCTTGTCACCAGAGTACATTTTTGTTTTGTTAATTTACTATTTACAGTTGTAACAACTAGCCATTTTCGAAAGAGACAGACGTCCATGTTTTTAAGAATTATGCCATAATTCTCTGCTTTGGAAGCTGGTAACCCAACCTACAAGTGCTGCTTGAGTAATCCAATATTATCCCGTGCACTTTTAGTATAATTTGAGCTGAAGTTGTAGTAGGAATACACTCATATTGAATTACTGTAATGGATTATTTGCTAATCTTTCCACTGGATAGGAATATTTTACCCTTACTGTGCTTTACATTGGACAGGAAAGGAACAGAGATAAGAGACACTGACTTCATACATACACACATAATTTCAGTGACAACATGATTCTCTTGTCATTAACATACACATACCCTGAATAATTTACATATGTTAATTAGTATGTATTAAAAATATCATTGTTGAACTAATGCTCATCCTCTCTGTATTATAATAATACATGTCCCATCCAAATAATAAGCCTTGGTACATACATATTAAAGAAATAATAAATTCATGCTTATGCATGGTACAGAATAAACTATTATACAAATATGATATTTATGAACAAAGATGCATGCCATACTGATTGAAACTCTAGTTAAACAATGTAGGTTTTACACATGAAGAGAATAAATTTTAAATGTTGCATCAAGCAGAAGTTTATCACAATTATATCAATTAAAACATACATGCATGTTTTAGTATTTTTGTAGTATGTTGCATGGTTTATTTAGAAATACTCCTTACACAAGCCTTCCTAAACAATTGGAAATTATGTAGGCTGAACAACTGGGGGCCAGAAAGCAGAAGATACGCAGACAGTGGCTGGAAATCTTTAAAACAGTATTGTCTGAATCAGTGTGTAAGTGTAATGGGTCTGTATATCTTTACTTTCTTGAGTTTCTTAAAATGACACAAAATGCTCACTTGTATGACTTCGCATTTTATAGCCTAAGCCAGTAGTGTGGCAATGTTTCTGGGGGCCTGTTTCTAGATTTTGGCAAAATTAATAAGGTCTACGGGTGAATTGTAGCTTCCTGAAGACAAAAAAGGACCCATAAGACTTGGGCTCCTGATATGCCTGATCATCCCTCTCCCACGAACACCATAGTAGATAACACCCTTGGCACAAGCTACATTTTTGATAGCACTGTGTTCAGATCCATATATCTTAGACATTTATGTTACATACAGTACCCATTTTCATCTGCACATCTTATGTTACTAAAAACATTGTGGTACTGCCCAATATGGTGAGATGCTTTTATTATGTATTTATAAACACACTTACATTGTACAGATTACATTGATACTGAATGTAATCTTTTATATTGGCTGACAGTACAGCACTCTTTCATTCTTAAAAGACTGATAAACAATTTGTACTTAACATCTATTAACTGTTATCTAAAAGTAATTTGTATAACCAGGGATAGATTCTACAAAGGGATGTATTTTTTGTAAAGAAACATATGTTTCTATAAGTTACCCAAGAGCATGACAACATGACATATTACTTACATGGTATTTGCTAAACATATTTATGCAGAAATAACAATCCATTTATTTTTGGAGAAAAAATCCTCTAATACTTTCTAGTACTAACTTCTGTGACAGATACTGGGTTTCATGTGTAGAGTTCATGCACAAATTTTGTTAAAGGTGGACAAACAATTTGGCACACTTATACATGACACTTAAGTTTGTTCATGATATACAGTTACACTGAAATATTGGGCAAATAATGGTACAAGCACAAAATTTAGAACATGAAGTTTGTTCCTGTCATATGGCACATATGTTATTGTCTTGATTTCCAGTATTAACATGCATGGAGGTTTAATTACAGTTTATTATTACATTTCTTATTAAACAATGATAGGCATGTGGATTGAAAGGCTAAGATACGCAGGAGATGAAATGTCACCAGTTACCCTTGAACTTCATTATATTTTTCATGTAGTTTCATCCCAAAACATAATAAAACCTGTTCCTTAGCCAATCATTTTTATCATATTTAAATCTAACATATATGAATTTAACAGGTGACACCACAGTTACTGTAAATAGCATGAAGAAATGGATAACCTCTCAGTGATATACAATCTGTATTAGTACACTGAATTTGCACTGTTGGGCATAACTATGGAGAAAGTACAAGTCACTGGAAATACAAATACATATAATAAAAATTTTCTGCATGTAATAAGCTAGAAAAACATCTAGCAGTTAAGACTTTCAATTCCAAAAACAACTTTTCACTATGCCCCACATTTATTTTCTTACATTCTTACAATATTATCTGCATATATGCACCAAACTGCATGTTATTTTATTATTACAACACTATAATACTATCATACAATTGAAGTCACACATTATTCAGCTATTCAAATTTAAATAGTTATAGTGTATAATGCTCCTTTATTGTCAGTGGCCATTTGACTTGATATGGCAGTTTCTGAATCATTTTGCAGAGCATTAGAAAAGAAAAAATACATACAAATTCGTAAAAAAAGTGGAAGATTTAAGATTTCTGTTGATGTTAATATGTCTGAAGGAGTGTGTTCTTTCCTTGTCTTCTTGTGTATTTATTGTCCGTATATCACCCTTGTAACCTAAAGAGATATTCCTTCTTTAAAAATTAAGCTACCAAGCTGCTTTATGTATCACAATTCTTATATCAACCTGAGTCTGTATAGTCAAAAATATCAAAATATGTTGATACATGGGATACTGTGGAAAGAATATGCATCATAATATTAGACAAAGACAAATTTATGATGTGCACAATGGAATTGTGATGACATTAGATCTGAAAAAAATTGCAACTGAAAGCTCTGTGATAACACATTCCAGAATATTATCAGTGTATGAAGGGAGATTCATGTAAATAATTTACTTAAAATTAAATGAAAAATAAATAAGTAAGCAATATTCATTGCCAAAAATACTCTCACGATTTACTAAACAAGAAATATTAATAACTATTATTGGACATTTTCAGCGCATGGCTCAGTAAGAACACTTTGAAAAATTAAATTTAATAATTATGTATGCAACTAACGCATTAAGATTACTGTATAAGATACAAATTACCATAATTGTCGACATGAAACGTCATTCGAAAATCTCTTTACTCGATTTTGTTAGCAATAAAATAGACAAACTAATCTTTGTCAAGACTTCTCTCTCAGTCAGGTATCGTTCTGATTACCTTCGATATTCTGGAACAAAATCATTAAGTCACCATAAAGATGCGTAGTATTATGTTTTTCTCTATCATAAGTTTTGTTGTTGCAGCCACAATGCTTTTCGATTTCAAGCCTCACGACGTATCGTCAACGAACGCACACACGTGATCACACGAGCGCACCCGAAGGCACACGATTGCACACGATTGCACATGCGCAGGTTACTTACAGTTTGTTATTTGTACCGACCAAAAACGTTAATTACCAGTGCGTTTGTGAAACATTCCTAATGTCCTGTAGCTTGCAGTGCTAAAAGTGATATGCACAAAGACATCAGTAGTACGTTTAAGGTTATGTTGTCTTGTTCCTGAATTTGACAGCTGTTTCACAGTGTACATTATTCTGTATATACCAGTGGCACTGAACGCGCCAAATCTAAATAACTCACAGGTCAGAAATTAAAAAGCATGTGTTTGGCCACTATTAAAGGATTTGGGAAGTTTTCTCTTTTGTCTGCGGGTTGCTATGGGGAGTTAGTTGGAACAGATAGCGCATGCACATTTAAAGTATAATAAATGGGAACGAACGTGTTTTCTACCATTTTCAGAATTAATTATGGCTACATATATCTAAGGCCTATGGCAGTCATGTATTTTATCATAGATCAAATACTTTGTTAGCATTCTGAGGATTGCCTAGCTTTCAGTGTATTACTTCCATATTTTAATACATTTATTGAAAAATCAACATTTTTGCTTTGCTGGAAACATTACATCAGCAAACAGTGATGACACATGACCAGATATGCGGCAATATATGAAGAAATTGCTATACTTTGATCTAATATTTTAGGTAAGGGACATTTCTGGTTTTGTAAGAAATGCCATTAGGTAACAAAGGTTGATAAATTCCATTTTAAATCCTGTTGAACTGAACTTTGCATGATATTTTACTTACTTTACAAGTTTTTTTAGCATTATTTCCTTTTAAAAATGGGCTTCTAAAATAATCATGCTGTGTGTGTGTGTGTGTGTGTGTGTGTGTGTGTGTGTGTGTGTGTAGACACAGATAGTAGAGCAATATTGAACTGGATTTTAAAGAAATGGGAAACAAGGGTGTAGACTTAGTTGTGATGGGCTCTTGTGAACATGGTAGAGAACTTCAGCTTCCTAAAAATTAAAGAAATTTCTTGACTAACTGAGCAACTGTTAGCTTCTGAAGAAGGACTCTGCTTCATGGAGTTAGTCAGGTATTTGCAATTGTGAATAATATACATTTGAATTGACCAGAATTTGATCTTGTGACCATGCATATGAGTCCATAAGCCAAACCAAATTTCATTGATTGAACACTCAGAATATCTTAATATGGTATTCATAGCATAATGCTTGTGGGATAAAGTCGGTGCAATTGGAAAGTAGGCTTCAGGGGTTGTACATGATACTGTTGTTATCTAAGCATTTAGTAATTCCCAACTGCACAATGATAGTTATGGCATGGTTTCATGTCTTATATGCATCGATTTAATTTTGCTGCAAAGGAATGAACATTTTGGAACGATTTTGCTTGTATGCGAAAAGTGTACAGATTGTTCTTATTATAGATTCCAGTGAAGAAGTCACTTCTTAAAAAAATTATTTGTGGTAACGTTGTTACATTCTGTATTTTATATTATTCTCATTTTCATGAACCTGTAGACAATAATATTTGAAACTGTGTTTTCTGTACAAGTTTTTAAATTGCCATTGGTAAAATAGAACACACTCCTCCTTACAGATTCTCTCAGTGAATGGTGTAATGTAATAAGGCTGTCTTATTGTCCTTTGGCACATGTACATATATTTTCTTGTTATAGGTTTTTATTGAATGTTAAGTACAAAATTATGACTTGTTTATAAGGACTATTTGTATGAAGCAGTTCAGTACATCACAGTATATACTGAAATGTGTGTTAGAGCATGCATAGGGTGTAAGAGACAGTATTCAATGATCATTTGTATCACTGTATTTGACATAGCACAACTACTACTGCTTTATGCTGAGGATTTTTATGTAAAATATACCAGTTATTATGTAATATGTGGTTTCTAACAAACATTTGATTTGTCTCTAGTATCTTATAAGAACCATTTAAGCTAAAAATTAGATTAATTGAGGTTGTTTTATACAGCAATGGATATGATTTTTCTTATATTTTATTGGTGACTGCAACATTCAGTTGTGCCCTAGCTCAGGTTTCTAAACACCTGCTTCTTACTATGAAGGCCTGTGTTATATCTGAGAGTAGTTCATGTGGGATTTGTAGTTGATAAAGTGGTACTGTGACATGTTTCTTTCCTAGAACCTTAGTCTTCCTTTGCCACACATTATTCCACCAGCATTATGCAGTACTGTCTGTAGCTCACTGTTGGTTGTGTGTGACAGGGCCCACCAGTACTAACTTATCACATTTGTGGTCTTCATAATTAGGGCTTAAATTCATACCTGATACCAGGGCCTATGAAGGAGGGAACTGAAAGTGCTGAAATTCCAAGCCTGTCACCAAAATATGCCTATCAAAATTCACTTTTTTTTTTTTTTTTTTCAGATACATTTTGAAATATTTCATAAAAAAATATGAATATGTTTTGTACCATTGAACTGACACAGTGGCATTGTCACTGTCAAACTGTTTGTTAGAAGCGTGACTTCTGAACAATTAAATGCACTGTCATTTCTTTGCAGATAAATTGAACTATTGTGCAAATACAATCTAATCGTGTAGTTGCTGATTTTGAAAGTTATAAATCAAGAACACTACTGTCATAGACATTCTGCTTTTTCAGTGCTGTATTATGTTTAAGTAAAAACTGGTATATAAATTGTTAACTGTATGAGGTCAAGTTATGTGTACTTGTATGACATCTGATTAGGTCCAGTTTTCCTTCTTTTATTTAATATGACATTCTGAAAGTTGGTCTTTGTCTGAGAGATGACCTCCCTTTCAGATAAATTTCTTTAAACATACAACAAGTCATCTGGTCATTTCGTTTTAAGATATAAAGACCGTAGGAATGAGCCTGTTGTTGGACCAGAACATGATTTATTTGAGTGAAGGACTGTATTATGAGAGTAGCTGAATATGTCAATGAGAATTATATGTATGTATATATATATATATATATGTACCAGCATCTTGTATAGAAAAGTAATTGCCATTTATACAGTTGAAGTTTAAATAACACAAAGTATTTTGAATTCAAAGTTGGATTATGGCAGGTAATGACAAAGATGATGAAATATGTTACACTGTTTTAATCTGTTTTAACTTTCTGTGAAGCTGGGTAATTTCGATACTGTATAGTAGGTTACAGTTTAATATAAATTGTTGTGTGAAATATATTATTTTTCTTGACAGTTTGTGAAGGAAACATATAATTTTCGGGCAGGTAATTGAAATTCTCTTAGGAGTAGGAAGTGTTTGATTTCTGAAATGGAATGTCATATTGCAGAACAGTTTCTGTATTTAGAAGTGTACCCCAAAACAGTTTAATCAGAAACAGCATCAGTAGAAAGGCAAGGACGAGCTAGCAGATGCGATCATGATTTAATATGGTACAAGAAGTTTAGAGCACATAAAAAGACTTTATAAAATTTATGTAAAATTATGTCATAATGTATGAAAACATTTATTCATTTCTTAACACTTTCTGAAAGGTATAAGTAATTCTCCTACATATGCAAATTTCACACACATAGATAATGTAATTTCTGTTATAAAACAGATTAAGTTTTGAAGCAAATCATAAATTTAACACATAAAAATCCCCAGCATTTAAAGAATTTGATATGTTTACAGGAAGCAAAGATGATTTGCCATACATTAAATTTTATGAAAAGGTTGAAGCTAAAAGCTTCCTTAAATGCTAATTATATGTGGTAGCTGCTACAAATTACAATATAATAACAATAACAAATACTAATAGAAACCAATATATTTGGAAGTACATGTGTGTGATTGTGAGTGAGTGCATGTGTGTATGTGTGATTGTAAACTGCGCTCAAACTCATATATTCCCCACCACACATATATAATATAGTGCATATCACATACAATAAACAAAATGCATACAGTTTAATCTTTTTCTTAATTAACATGTCTATAATCATCATAAATACAAAACTTTATTGACTTTGAATTTGATTGGTGGAAGTTATTACCTGCAATGGATTGAAGGTAAAAAAGAATGCAAGAAAAATAGTCATTTCAAGTAATGTGGATACAAAGAAGTTTTATTTATGTAGGAGGTTATAGACTGATTTTTTATCTTGGGATATGGGTAAAGAAGTAGAGTGAATGAACCACTTCATTGCCAGTGCAATAAAGCTGCCAGTTCATAACACTGATAACATACAGCATGATCATGGGTATGTTGGAAGCCTAAAATAACTTATGCATATTCCTTCATTGCTTTATTTTCTGTGTGTGTATTCGAGGAAACAGTTTGATTCGTGTACATGTGTTGAAACTAAAATATATTTTCCTATCAGTTCAGATACTGGCTTTGGTTTAATTACTGATTAAAAAAAACCCACAAACATGAACATTTATTTATATATCAACAAGCCAGTTGTTAAGTCACATGAAAGAGAAATTTTAGGTTTGTACAAATATCACCAGTAAGCACAGTGACCACCATTTTTTTTCTCCCCTGTTACCCACAAGACTTCTGTAACATTCTGATTGTTTAGTCAGATATAAAATATCTGTACCAAAATTTCTCATGTTTTTCTGCAAATTGTTTTGAATTCATGTTTTCAATTGTGAGTCACCGTTTTACATTGATTTACTTCCTAAAATGTATTTTACTGGCATATACTGGAAGATTTTTGTTTCTCTGTTTGTAGGATTCTACAATATTCTGCTAGCATCCTTCAGAATTTGTGATAAATATGGCAAATATTTCAATATTGTTGTTGATTAAACAGTAATAATTGACATTAAAATTCAAGAAAGTAATGGAAAATGCCAATCTGCTTGGGTCAGATAGTGCAATAAAATTCACTGTGTAATGTCTTACTAGTGTGCATTATTTTACAGTATAATTCTTCTGTTACTCCCCTAGGTGTAAAATCCATTTGACTGGAGAGAAGAAAGTGGTGTCATAGATTGTAAGAAATTACATGTGATCCTTTGTAAATGTTTGCAAGTGTCTGTGTTTGATGCTGCAGCTGAAATGGTGTTTGTTTGGGTAACATACTTATTGAGTGCCATTATTTTATGGTAAAAATATTGAATGAAAAGAACTGGGCAACATTTTAACATATGTTACTGCAAAATAGTTTGATATTAAACTGACCAACTCTGTAAGCACTATCCTCCTAGAGATGACAGTAGTTGTTCAGCTAGTGAAAAACTTCCTTCTCTTTTGTGGAACCAGTTGGATTCAAAAGGGCCCATCACTGGACTTTAATCCTGAGTCAGCTGCATTCATTGTACTTGCTAACACTCTCTGTCTTTAACAACAGTGCTAGTATTACCCTCCCATCTATATTTAAGTTTGTCATGTGGCCTTTTTCCTTCAAATTTTGCAAATAACATTTTGTCTGCATTTATTGCGTCCATTTATGCTGAGTGTCCAACCCATCCCACCGTCCTTGATTTGATCACCCTTTTCATATCTGGTGACGAGGACAAGTCACGGAAGTTGAGACTGTTAAATAACAGCATGATTATGTTTTAAAGTGAAAGGAAGTGCAATTTTGTTTATCCACATGATTAGAATTGTATCATATGTATGTAGTCTCATAGTCTCAAACACCATTATAAATTACTTAATAAGTATTGTGGTTCCTACAAGTGATTATTTTTGGAATGTTAGTTCCATTATGATGCGACTGAAGAAGTTGATTGGCTGGAGAATATGTACAAAATGAAACACTGTGCCTGCAACAGAGCTATTATTTAATTGTATAAAAATTATGCTTCTCATTGTGTATGTTTCCAGGGTACGTATTTATAAGAGAAGTCTATTACTACCGTTAAATTTCAATATTGTCATCATTATTGTCAAAGATATTTGTCATTGTGTTTTTATTATATTTATTCATATGAGATTATAAAATGGAATAGAGAAATTAAACCGAGGCCATTTAATCTCATACACATGGAAATTTGAAGAATGGAGAGAGATTCTGTTGGACAGTCTTTTAAAGGGAGCTGTTAGTGTGTTCCTGTACATCAGGCCCACTTCTCATTCCTCATGCTGTACCATCCAGCTTTAAGTCCATTAACTTCATGCCACCGATTTGAGGAAGAAAGAAAATGTGCATATTAGTTAATTGCCATTAATGAGCCTACTGTATTATTACATAAATATTATTGTCAAGATTAAATAAATATTTAGAGAAATGACTTAACAATAATGAGAGAAAAAAATATTTTAGAAATTGTGGTCATGCTACATGAATCAATCTACAAAAAAATATGAATGATTTTGGAAATTACATGTCTCCTTTCTTCTATAGTGGCAGTGGTGGAGGGAAGGTGTACGAATTGATGGAATTCACAATCATAGAACTTGTTACTTTTTATAAATACTAGTTTCATTTCAAATATTTAATTATTTTATTGTCATGGCCACTGTTATTGCAAAATATGAAATTAATACTTGAGGTCACAAAATAATTGTGTTAGAGAATTTAAAGATGAATTCTCTAAAGTGTGAAGGAAATGAAGCAGGAAGTGCATAATGTGATACATGAGTATTATGATTCTTCACAACACTATTCCATTTTTTATGCATATGCAACAATTATATTAAAGCCAGCATTTCAGAATACTTCAAAGTTAATTGTAATTATTCCTAGTGGAAGCTCGTAATCTTGGTGGTTTTATTTTTATTTTAATAATTACTGCATAACTTATTTTTCTAAATTTTGAAGATATTTATATTAAGAAGTGCTGTTTACATTATATGGCCATATTTGACTTCACAAAATGGCTTTAAAAATTCAAGCATATATATATATATATATATATATATATGCATTTTTTTCAATGATAGAAGTTGTTCCTACTCCATAATTAATATAAATAGCCATTTTGTGTAGGAAAGTAGAATTTATTACTGCATGTACTTGTTTATCTGAGTATATACTTTCTAAACTTCTGCTGGGAGAGAAGAAAGTTGTCTTAATTAAGAATATGTGAACACTTTTATTACAGCTTAAAATTTTGATGTTTGGAATGGTAAAAAAATTGCAAGGCAAAGCCATATTAATCATAAACATGGAGGCTTCTTTACTGTAACATTATCATAGAGATATCAATCATACGTATGATTTAGAAACTTAAAAACAATATTGAGAGTATGGGAGTGGAATTTAAGTGTAAAATCAAAGAAGATATCTTCCAGTTACTCAAAACTATGAGCAAATCTTATCTATTTCCTTGAATGTTTGTGTGGGAGACTTACTTTGAAATATGCAAGGATGTTAAATATCATGGAAATGGACTTTGTCTTTAACTAGTTATCGCTTTTAACACACAAAATTATGCCTTTCTTGAAGGCAGATGAATGCTTACGGTGACCACATAAATGTCACTATTATTTGAGACAACGTTCATTGCGCTGAGTTTTTTCAAACACACTTAGCTGGATGGTGAATCACAACATTTTAACAATGCCCCTTATCCTATCACAAGGTCACAAAACACAGGCTTAGCAGTATGTTTTCAATTATGTCCATTCCTATTCTTCAACTTGTTTGCATTAACTATAGGTTGAAGAAGTAAAATTTAATGTGCTTGAAAGCAAATAAATGAATAAGTTAAAGAAACATGATTATTACCCATTACATTTCATTGTCCATTTCATGTGATATTTCAATAGAAGGGCAGATGATTCCTCAGCATTTGACACTTAACTGATCTCTCTTCACCAGTGACTGCTGAAGTTCATTTAAGCCTAACTTAACAGGATAATTAATCACCTTTCCATAACCACTACACCTGGGTGTGACAGTAAGCTAATTGTGAATATGACAAGAATGAAATATAAATTAGTGAACTGAACTAACCTGAGATTAGAGGTTCACGTGCTGGTGATTATAAAGATTGCTGTTGTCTTGAGTGTGACACCATGTAGTTTGGTAGATGGTACAAACAGCCTTCCAAGTGTTGCTACTTATTTACCAAATTACAAGGCATCATATTACAGGAGACAGTAATCTGCAAGTGAGGTGAACTTAAAAATTTTTCCTTTCCTTAGGGTATAATATTTACACTAATTTGTCTGCCTCCAAAACATTGTCTGTTGTGGATGAAATGTTACTGCTAACATTATAAATGACCCTGTAATTAATAATCTAACAAATAATGATTATAGTTTTTAGTAAATATCAAAACATAAAATTTTTGCCCATGCAGGTAAGGAATGATTGAGCCTATGTGAAAAGTTGTGTTCAAGTACCATCTCTTGTAACACTTTAGTAATTCAGATTTATCATTTCGAGTGTGGTCCTGCTCAGAATGTGAACATTCTGTTTACCATTCTCTCCCTTGCATCAGTTTTGTGAATTAGGTTGTCAGGTATTCAGTGCATCATTTCATACTGACACTGATACAGTTGGTATTTGCTTGTCACTGAAAATACATTAAGTATAAAATACTGAGAATATTATTTCATAATATTTTACAACACTGCTTTAGATCTGTTTAAGGTGAGGTGATGCCTACTCAAAATATACCATTTGTATATAAAGATTATGAACAGAATTCACAAACAGTAACCTAGTCCCACAACATGAGTTTGTGGAACAGATTGTAGTGCCCTACATACTTCCTGATCAGTAAGAACAGAAGGGCCATCTGTCACGTGAAATCCAGTTCTTTGTTTGCGTTGCAACACGTTGCTCACTAGTGGCGGAAAAACCCATTCTCCATGCCCATAGTACTCTGAAAATAACAAGTAAATGATTAGAAATGAAATTAGAATGTATTTGTATTCCATAGATCCTTGTTTGGCTAAGCCAAAGGATGCAGAGCATGTCATTGTGCAAGTGCAGAATTTATATCACATATAAACTGAAGTAACTACTGGGCACAATTAGAAATGAATGAATGTATGTTTGTTTGTATGTATGTATGTTTTAGTTTAGTTTAGTGTTATTTTCAGTCCAATTTATCACACATGTGACAGTAGAGTAATCCACACCTAATAATACAAATTGAAATATATACAATTCAACTTATCATTTAAAAGGTCATTTAGATTAATTCTCAACAAATTATTGTAAAGAGAATATTGTATGTTTGTAAAGTATGTATACTTAGCAGTTATATGAAACGTTAGACATTATACAGGGGATACACAAAAGAATGGTGCGGTTTCAAAAGTTAACAAGAAATTTATTTCTCACCCTACACGGGCACAACGTACACCGTCAGCAGCAGCAACTGTCCAAGATTCTCATGCGCTACCAGCATTTCGCTTCTCATGCCTCGCAGTAAGCATGAGAAGCGAACTGCTGGTAGCGCATGAGAAACTTGGACAGTTGCTGCTGCTGACGGTGTACGTTGTGCCCGTGTAGGGTGAGAAATAAATTTCTTGTTAACTTTTGAAACC